>Ga0187851_10000076_pt1 | contig 90747 bp, 81 predicted proteins | sample June2016WEW_6_10_FD_132997 | JGI IMG/M metagenome (GOLD analysis project Ga0187851, IMG submission 132997) | Peatland microbial communities from SPRUCE experiment site at the Marcell Experimental Forest, Minnesota, USA - June2016WEW_6_10 | ecosystem: Environmental > Terrestrial > Soil >... | reverse complement strand
TGCGCGGGCGAGACGACGCAGGCGACGGTGTGATCCTTGAAACGCTCGGCGAGGGCGCGGCCGAGTTGTTCAGCATGTTGCGGATGCTGTAGCACGAGCGCGCACTGGATGTAAGTCGCGCTGTGGCGTCCGCTGGATAGTTCAAAGTGTCCCGTGCGGATTGCGCCTACTTGTTCGAGCAGCTTCAGAATTTCGTCGCGTTGCATCGCACTCCGTCCGGCGTGTGCGCGTGCGGGGGCACAGGCAGCCAGTCGCGCTAGCCTAAAGGTGAAGGGGGAAAGTGTCAATGGGGGTGGATGGTAGCGCCGTATTTTGCGGAAAAATAAATCAGCAGTTCACCGAAGATGCCGGTTCGGAACAGTGTGGGTTGCGGAGCAAACGCCGAAGCAAGCTTCGGCTAAGAAAAGCGGCGGCAAGTCGTCGCACTCCAAAACGCCCTCGGTTGACGCGTTGACGATTGAGATGCTCGTAGACGATGGAGCTACAACTTGATCCAGCACCATTCTTTTGAGTAGGGCACACGGCTCATGCGGTATCCGGATTTTGTGCCTGTGACTACCACATCGCTCCAGTTGAAGCCTACGCCGGTTTTGGGGTCGAAGAGGCCGGGCTCTTCGGAGAAGCACATATTTTTTTGTAGCACAGTGTAATCGCCTAGGGCGAGGTATGGGGGCTGGTGGCCTTCGGAGCCTTGGCCGTGCGCCGGGCGGTGATAAATGTAATCCTGCACGCCATTGGCGACCTGATATTTGTGGATTTCGTAGGCGATGCTGGAGCAGGTGACGCCTTCTTTCTGCAGCTCGACTTGCATGTCGCAGGTGTGTTTGCTGACTTCCCAAAGTTTTTGCATGTGCGGGTCGAACTGGCCGTCGGCGCCGGCAAGGATGAACATGCGATAGTTTTCGCCGCCTTGTCCGCCGATGGTTGCGGCGCCTTCCACCTGCAGCGGCATGTTGCGCTGGATGCGATTAAAGAGCGGTTGATTGGGATGCGGGTAGGCGCACAGCGGACCAACGCGGCAGCCGACTTCCACTTTGCTGGCGACGCCGTGGTGTGGCGCGCCGTTCGCGAGATTCAGCTCGGAGTAAAGAATGTCGTTGATCCAAAGAGTGGAGGCTGTGGCGACTTCGTAGTCCGTGACATCTGTGCCGTAGGTGAGGATGTAATCGCGCGCGTACGCGTGGGCGCGGTCGAAATAAGTGTACGCGCGGCGATTCAGCGCGAGCTCTTCGCGAGTTTTTACCTCGCGCATGTTTAGGAGCACGTCGCTGACGTTCACCCACTCGATGTCCGGGAGGATTTTTTTGGCCGTCGCGGCTTGCTCCGGAAAAAACTCGCCGTCGAGCGCGACTTTGTTGCCTTGCACGCCGTGCTTCTTGATGCCTTCGAGAAAAAACTGAAAGAGATCCACTGTCTTGCCTTGGACGACTTTGCCCAACTCAGGGAACGCGCCTTCGGCGTGCAAGTAATCGAAGTAGAGCCAGCCGCCGCCGAACCACCAGCTGGTGACGAGGTCGCGATCGAGCGCAGGGTAGAGATACCACGGCCCTTCGTCATCTTTATTCATGAAGACGGCTTGTGGGCGTTCGGTGGGCGTGTGCCAGTAGCCGGTGAGATAGATGATGTTCCAGCGGTCGCGCAGAACGAAGGCTTCGATGCCGCGTTGCGCGAGAATTTCCTTGAAGCGGCGGACTTGTTGTTTGTTCCATTCGAGGGACAGGCGGTCAGCGGTCGCGGGTTGCGGGGGACCTTCTTCGCCGGGCATTGCGCCGAGTAGTAGCTCTTCGCTGGCACCGGTGGCGCGTTGATTGACGATTTGGGCGAGAGACGCGCGAGATGGAGCGGATTGCATTCCGGCGACTTTGTCCATGCGGGAGAGTAAGCCTCCGCCCATTAATGCGACGCTGGCTGATTTTAAAATTTGGCGGCGATTGGGATGCATGAGGCCTCCGCTCGCGGTGATGGAATGAGACGGAAGGCGCGCGAGTGATTGCATACAATATACGCACACCCCTCCGATTTCAACGCATCATTGGGGCTATTTCTTGCGCCTCAGTTGGCGGGCTAAGCTAGTGATCCATGCGCAGGCTGATGGAGCCGATGCCGCCTTCGATTGTGAGGTCAATCGTTGCGGGGGTTTTGCCGAGGACATCGTTGACGTAGTCGTCGCCTTCGCGCGTGAGGCCGTGGGGACTAACGGAGCCGATACCGCCGGAGGCGTGGACGCGCACGCCGACTTCTATGGGCAGGCTAATGATGGCCGAGCCGACGCCGCCGTGAATGTCCACGTGCAAATCGGATTTGCGCGGGCCGGTGAGGTCGAGATTCATCTGGCCGACGCCGGCTTGCACGTCGAGACTCTTCACGTTGAGTCCTTGCAGGCGCAGATTGCTGGAGCCGGCGCCGATTTGCACGTTCATTTCCAGCGGGACGTTATCGGCAAAGCGCAGTTGCCAATCGTTGCGCGCGATGGCGAGACGGACATGAGCCTTATTTTCCTGGGTGATGGAGAGATCGCCGCGACCGCCGGAGACCGAATACTCGACGTGCGGCGCACCGTCGTATTCGTGATAGTCGAAATTGGCGTTCAACAATTGGCTGGCGCCGCCGGCCACATCCAGCGAGCCCGAGGGAATATCAATATTCGCGGTGACGGATTGCGCGCCTTGGAGGCTGACTTCCTGTGTTTCGTGCAGAATGGGGCGCGAATAGCGTCCATGCCAGAGCGCGAAACCAAGAATGAGGAGGACGACAAGCACGGCTATGGGAGCTCCCGAATGGTGACGACGTCCATCGGGCTGGGAATAGGTGCGGTCCATCCAGGCATCCCAGATGTACCCCAGGCCAATCGCGATCAATAGGACGGGCCAGTAACGCCCGATGATGTCCCAGGCGTTGAGGTCCGGATGCAGATTGATGACCAGGAAGAACACGCCGACGGCAATGACGATGAGAGCGCCACCGATCGAGCTGCGCCTCCTATAACCGCTCTGGGCCATACAGGAATCCTCTCACCCTAGAGTACGCGCGCCCGCGCGAAAAGTTACACGAGATTGTAACGATCCGAGGAGATAGCGCTGCGTGATTCCTAGCCTCTAGGGGCGGGCCTGCCTTCAGCACGCAACCAGCGCAATGCAATTGTGACCATTGTCACACCGTGTTGAGACGTTCGGTACATCGGTAATGACCACGCCAGTCGAGAATAAATCCCGAAAGAAGAGAAAGGAGGCTACGATGGTTCGTGAAGATGTCCTCTTCATGGTGCTGCTTGTTGTAGCGCTGTTTATTGTCCAATGGCAGGGTCGTCATTGGAAGCATTAGACGATTCTGACGAGCCGAGCGTAGAGCCGGGTGCTCAGCGGAGCGAATATGACGGGAATGAGGATCAGAAATTTCCAGGCACGTTTTTATCTTTACGCCGGATTGGCGCTCGCCTGTGTGCTGGGCGGCGCGAGCGGCGCAATGGCTCAGGGAGCCGCGGATTCGGACCAGCAATTCGAGCAGCTGATTCGCTCCGTGGAGGGGCCGGATTTGTATCGCGCGTACTGCGCATCTTGCCACGGGATAGACGGGAAGGGGCACGGCCCTGCTGCAGCGGCCTTGAAGGCCACAGTGCCGGATTTGACGCTGCTGTCCAGGAATAGTCGAGGAGAGTTCCCGGCGAAGCTCGTGCGAAACACGATTACGGGCGAGGACATGCTGGCTGTCCACGGCTCGCGCGAAATGCCGATCTGGGGGCCGATTTTTCACCAGGTGGAGGCGGACGTGGACCGGGGAAACGTGCGCGTCTACAACCTTGTGAACTACCTCGCCTCGATACAAGCGACGCCCGCGATCAAAGAAGAAGGAGGCAAGAAGGTTTCGGCTGCGGATGTCCCATCTGGGGAACAGCTGTACAAGAAGCTTTGCGCCGCCTGCCATGGGAATGATCTGAAAGGAAATGGACCGGCACCCTACCCGTTCAAAGATGTGACGCCTGATCTGACCACGCTGGCGCGACGCCATGGAGGCAAATTCCCAGATGCTTATTTTGCGGATGTATTGCGCCACGGGGTGACGCTGCCCGACCATGGTCCAGCGGAGATGCCCACATGGGGCACGGATTTTGAAGCTGGCAAGGAATTGGACGAAATGCAAGTGACGTTGCGCATTACTAACCTGAGCGTATACATCAAGTCGCAGCAGACGAAGTAGAAAAGCGACCGCCTAAAACGCTAGTAGCGGCCTAATTTGTGCGCAGGCAATTCAACAAAATCGCAGAAGCCCCGCGATGGGAACGCCTTGCGCTGTGGAGCAAACGCCGAAGCAAGCTTCGGCTAAGAAAAGCGGCGGCAAGCCGCTGCACTCCAAAATGGGCAGGCTGGCGAAATCGGATAGCGAAATGCGCGGTATCGCCAATGGAGCGTCGCTCGTGGGCATGCGCTTGCGAGGCAGATTAGGACGCTGCCAAACGGCCTGCGAAATTGACAGGAAGCGGCGCGTCGGATATTCTCAATAATTCGAAATAGACCACGAAGGAGTACTGAATGGCTCAGGGCACGACGATCAAGCATAAGAAGAAGACGAAATCGGTATTGAAGAATATCCGGCAGTCGGCGCACCGCGCGGCGATCAATCGCATGAATCGCACGCGGGTGCGGAGTTCGATCCGGCGGATGCGCGCAGCTTTGACTGCGGGCGATGCAGGGACGGCCGAGAAGCTGGCTTCGGCGACGTTTTCCGATTTGGACAAGGCGATCCGCAAGAGGACTTTGACGGAGAATACGGCGAACCGGTATAAGTCGAGGCTGACGTTGGCTTTGAATGCTTTGAAGGCGAAGAAGAAAGCGTAGCAAGAGTCAAAAACTAAGCGAGTCTGCGGTTCCAGTCTAGATGGATTTCAGGGCGCTCCGAGAAATCGGGGCGCTTTTTTTCGTTTAGGGGTATAAGAGCTCGCCACCAAGAGAGATTCCTGCCTGCGGGAGGCAGCCTTCGCTGCGCTCAGAATGACGGCGAAAACCCGTCCATGCCTGCTAGGCAGCGGGAGCGCTTGAGGATGTGGACGACGTCAGGCGCGCGAGCAGAAATTCCATAAGGGCGCGGGGATTTGGGTTTGAGGATTTTAGTTGATTATCGGCTTCGGCTAGGGCGATCAGACCGTTGATCAAATCCTGTTTGGGGATGCAATGGGCGTTGCGGATGGCGGCTTCGGCGGCGTCGGGGCGCATGCCCAGTGTGCGGGCGGCCTGAAAACCGCTCGTGCTGGCGGGCAGGTCGCGGGCTTCGATCAGTTTGCGGTACATCCAGGCGAGCACGCCGACCAGGCCGATGGGTTCTTCGCCTTCACGCAGCAAATTATCGAGGAATTCGAGCGCGGCGTCGCGGCGGCGGGTGGCGAGCATGTCCGCCAGTTGCCAGACGGTATTTTTGCGCGCTGCGACAACCAGTTCTTCGACATCGGCGGCGGTGATGCGACCTCGGCCCTTCACGTAGGACGCGAGCTTCTGAATTTCCAGCTGAATGCGGGCAGGCTCGCTGTTCAGAATGTCCGCGAGGAGCGTGGCGGCGGGCCGGTCAATTTCCGCCCCCAAGTCTTTGGCCATTTGCGCGGCTAGCGACGCGGCAGATTCGTTGCCGAGCGACAGTTCGACGATCAGCGCATTCTCCGCGAGTATTTTGTAGAGGCGCTGGCGGTGGTCGAGCTTGGGGACTTCGAAAACCAGCACGGTGAACGGCGCCGGCTTTTCGAGGTAATCCGCAAAAGCTTTCAGCGTGTCCTTGCGCGGGTCGTCGCCGCTGCCGCTATCTTCGTCATCCTCGTCGCTGGCATCACCAACTTTGGCGCGGCCTTGAATGGTTTCCGCACCGTCAATCAGCACAACCTGGCACGGGGCTAGCATGGGCATGGTTTCGGCGCGCTGAAATATTTCGCCCCAGTCGCCGCCGCGCACACTGATGCGCGCGAGCGCCCAATCGCGCATCGGTTCCGGCACGTAGGATTCGATGATTTTGTTGCGGCACAGATCGCGCAGGTAGGGATCGCTGCCTTCGAGTACGATAGCACCCACGGGCTTGCCTTTCGCCAGCTTCTCGATCAATTTTTCGGGCGAGAGATTGGGCACTAGAAATTCTCCAGAACATTCGAGACCAGCTGGGCGGCAAAATCGCGGGACATGCGTTCGAGCGCTGGGTCCTGCTCTTCGAAAAAGCTCTGCACGTCGGTGGAAATCTGGTACTCGTCGCGATAGACCATGTCGTTATTTTCGTACACGGGCTTTTCGTCTTTCGTGCCCATGAGCCGCACCTTGGCGTGTACGACGACGAGCATCGTGGTCACTTGGCCGGTGGTGGCGTTGAAAAGCAGCGGATCGGTTTCGATGGAAAGCACCTCGCCGTGCAGAACGGCGTCGGCATTCGCGGGATCCTGCACGATGCGATATTTGGTGCGCTGGATGAATTGGCGTATCACAGCGGCAGTGAAGCGCTGCTCGATGCGATAACGCGTGGTGTCGTTCTTGAACGCGGGGATGGCGATGGTGGTCCATTCAGCGGGCAGATTTCCGGCGCGGCCGGCGACGTGATAGCCGCAGCCGGCGACGGCGGCGACGAGCACTAGCGCGCCAATCACCGCGAGTTGCGCGGCGCGCTGCGGATTTTTATTGTACGGGCGGTTCTGCAACCAATTCCTCCGCGATGCGCACGGCGTTCACAACCGCGAGGCGCAGGTTATCCGCGACACCCCAAATCCACGCGCCCGCTGCGATATTTGGGTCCGGCTCGATGCGCGCCAGATAAATTTCGCTTTCACCGGCGACGGTGACGTTGGTCGGCCGCGGGTCTTCGGGTGCGACAACCTTCACACCTAGATTGCTGAAAGCTGCTTGGAGTTGCTCGCCCGCGAGCGGCGCGGCAAATTCGGCGTAGGCAGCGAAAGCATATCCGTAAAAGACTGGCGCTTGCACCAATTGAATCGCAGGGGCCTGCGCGCGGCCGGCGAGATATTCCGCGACGTCTTTCGCGATTGAGTCGCGGACTTCGGCGAACGTGGGTTTGCTTTCGGGACCATAGCCTGCCAGCAGGTTGAAGGCGACTTGCGCGTCGAAGACCGGCTGCACGATGGGGCGGAAGGAGAGCAAATTCGTGGTCTGCGCTTCGAGTTCGTCCACGCCAGCTTGATCGCGTTCGGAAACTGGCGGGAAAAGCAGAAGCACGGTGCGCAGGGGCGAAAATTTTGATAATGCCGCGGCCATCGTGCACGCGATGATCACACCTGAACCGGGCGAGGAGTATGCTACGGATTTCCGCTCGGCGTTCGCGCCGTTCGTAGCCTTCGCAGCGTTGAGGCCCGGGCGCGGCAGTAACGCAGTGGCTAGCGCCGGAATCCAGGATGTGGATTCACCGCTCGCGGCCAGCGCGCCGCTAAGATCAATCACCACGGCGCCGGAACGCTGCGCTGCGGGCCAGTTTCGGGCGGCGTCCTGCTGTGATCCGGTGAAAAATACAAAGCGTGCATCTTCGAAGCTATCTTCTTCGAGCGCGCGAATGAATGTTGGTTCGCCAGCAGCTTCGGTGAGCGTGCCGGCCAGGGCCGGTTCATCCAGCAGCACGATATCGCTTGCGGGGAAATTGCGTTCTTCGAGGACGAGCTTCAATTCCTTGCCGCGCAAGGAAGAAGCGCCAACGATAGCGACGCGTGTGGATTTCGCAGGCCCTGGGGGCATGGTCTAGGCAGGCCGCGAAGCGAGACGATGTCGCACGGTGCGCACGAGTTGCATCACTGGGCCGTGCACCATGTAAGCGAAGGTAAGCAGAAGCAAGGTAGCGTGCGAGAAATACACCACGGCGCCGACCAGCAGCGCGAGCAAGATTACCGCGAGAGACGGTTGGCGACGTGTGAGCGGAATATCCTTGAAGCTGAAGAAGCGCAGCGTACTGGACATTAATACGCCGAGCACCACCAGCAAGGCTAGCCACAGAAAAGAGACGCGAACATCCTCGATCGGGCGGCCATGGAAAAAATGCACCGTCGCCGCGATCACGCCGGCGGCTGCAGGAGTTGGCAATCCGACAAAATAACGATTGCCCCCGGGCGCCATGCCCTGAATATTAAATCGCGCGAGCCGCCAGGCGCAACAGGCCACGAAAAAGAACCCGACGAGCCAGCCGGTTTGGGTGAGGTGGAGCGCTTCGGGCGCATTGGCAGCGGCGATGGCGCGAACGCCCCACGCATACGCGAGGAAAGCGGGGGCCATGCCAAAGCTCACGACATCGGCGAGAGAATCGAATTCCCTGCCGAAAGCGCTTTCGGTCTTCATGGCGCGGGCGATGCGACCGTCCATTGCGTCGAAAAGATAGGCGACTCCAACCGCGCACGCAGCGTTATCGAAATCCGTAATTTTTCCGTCGAGGGTCGCAAGAAGCGCGTAATAACCGCAGAGCATGTTAGCGACGGTGCATGCGCTGGGAAGAATGTAAACGCCACGGCGCAAACGATGGCTGCGAAAGTGACGGCGTGGCTCTTCTTCTTGACCGATGGGATCTATGTCGTTGAATTCCATTTCGCGATTACGCTCTCGCCGCCCTTTACGTGCTGCCCGCGCTGCACGAGTACTTGCGTATCCAGCGGCAGCCAAATATCCACACGCGAACCGAAACGAATCAGGCCGACGCGCTCGCCCATTACAACTTCTTGCCCTTCCTCTTTCCAGCATATCACGCGGCGCGCGATTGCTCCGGCGATTTGTTTGAAAATGACACTGCCTTGAGGCGTGTGAAGATAAATAATGTTTTGTTCATTTTCACGCGAGGCGTCGGAGCGGAACGCAGCGTAAAAGAGGCCGGGGCGGTAGACCACGTCGGCGACGCGGCCAGTGGCGGGCGCGCGCTGCACGTGCACATTCCAGATGGAAAGAAAAATGCTGATGCGATGGCCCATGACGGAGTCCAGCATCTCGTCCACAATTTCGACGATCTTGCCGTCCGCGGGGGAGATGATGATGCCGGGGGTGGTGGGAATCACACGCTGCGGATCGCGGAAGAAATAAAAGACGAAGAGTCCTAGGAGAATCAGCACTACACCGAGAGTTCTCCAGCCCGGAACGAAGCAGAGTAGGCCGGCGATGAGCGGCGGCAGGGCGAATCGGTACGCGTCTTTAATCATGGTCCTGGGCGAAATCCTTTGCTCGCGAGAATATACGGCGCGTACGGGCGCCGGGGCGCGATTGATAGCGGGACTAACACACGTCGAACGAAACGTACGGCGAATGCACCGGTATTGTACGACAGAAGTGCGAGTACTGCGCGGGCCCTAGCGGTAAAAAATTCAGTGATGGACCATGTCGTGATCGTGGCGATAACGCGCGACGATCATTTCCATCAAATCTTTCAGGCGCAACTTCATTTTCTTTAGCCCGATTTCCAGTTCCATGTCTTCGACGTTCCAGTAGGATTGACTCACGAGTTCTTTCAGCTGGGATTCACAGCGGGAGTGTTCTTCGAAGAGCCGGCGGTATTCCTGGTTCGATTCCAACAGGGACTGCCGGATATCATGCGTCGTGATCGGCATCCATTCCCTCCAGGGGTGCAGAAGCGTTCACATGGTTGTAACAATTATCACATTTGGGTTGTGGAAGCCAATAGGTAAGAAGTCGCGGCGGGCTGAGTGGACGCATTGACCGCGGGCTCGAGAACATCTGCGATTCATGCCGGGACATGGATGGCGCACTGGAGTGCGCCGCTACAAAACCGTTCCCACGACAGAATCGGCGACCCGCAAGAGGATTGTGTAGATGCGGTCGAGCCAGTCGCGGTGTTCGGGCTTCATTAGGACTGAGCGGAGGCAGAGGACTGTGTCGGTTGGGGAGGCTTGCAGGTTGTGTTGCGCGCTGAAGAATTTTATGGGCACGCGGATTAGGGCCAGGTGGAGGTTTTGTTTGGCTGCGGCGTCGAAGATGCGTTGCGAGAGCGCGGAGATTTCGGCGATGGTTTTTGCACGCGGCGCCCAAACTACGATATCGAGTTCCGGCGCGAGCAGGAGCAGCCAGCGCTCGTCATTGGCTAGGCGTTGCGCGAACTCGACCGCAGCGTCGCGCGACGCTTCAAGCATGGCGGCGAATTCCCCTCCCCGGGCGAGCGGCAACAGGCGTTGCGTGGCCCACAGCGCGACGGCGGAAGCGCCGGGACGCGAGCATTCCAAGCTGATTTCACCTAGATGAAGTTCTTTGGAAGTGAAATAGGTGTAGGGCGATTCGTGTTTGTAGATTGCGCCGACCTGCGGATCGCGAAACAGGACGCAGCCGCAGCCGTAGGGTTGCAGGCCGTGTTTGTGCGGGTCGATGACGATGGAATCGCCGCGGCCAATCAGGTCGAAGCTAGCGCGGGTTTCGGCGGCGAGGTTTGATGCCAGCGTGAAATATCCTCCGTACGCGGCGTCCACGTGCAGGCGAAAATTGTAGCGTTCGCGAAGGCGCAGAATTTCGGGGAGCGGGTCCACGGAGCCGGTGCCCGTCGTGCCTTCTGTCGCGACCACGCAGCCTACGTCGCCGGTTGCTAGTACTTTTTCCAGTGCTGAGACGTCCATCCGGCCGCGATTGTCTGTGGGCACATGCGCGAACGGCAGCTGCAGCACGGCCGAGATGCGTTGGTGCGTGTAGTGCGATTGATCGGACGCGAGGATTTTCTTTCCAGGATGGAGTTGGCCCGCAACCCAGAGAGCTTCGAGATTCGCCATCGTCCCGCCGCCGCAGAGGTGGCCGAGGTGCTGTTGCCAGGCGAACATCGCGGCGATTTGCGCGACGGCTTCTTTTTCCATGGCGGAGCTGGCGCGGCCGCCATCGAGCGCGTGGTTATTCGGATTGATCCAGGTGGCTAGGGCGTAGGCGGCGCGGGCGATTGAGTGCGGGGGCTTGAGCATTTGTCCGGCGTAGAGAGGGTGGAAATACGGGTAGTTGTCTTGGAGTTTGGTGGCGACCTCGGCCATTACGGCGGCCAGGCGCGGGTCTTGCCGTGACGATGCGTTTTCTGTGGTTGGTGGTAGCGCGGCGAATCCGGCGTCTAGTTGCTTCAGGGAATCGCTCAGGAGTTGCAGGCTGGTTTCTTCGAGATGCATTTTGGCCTCGCGCGGTTACAGTATCAGATTGGTTGACGGTTTTGAGATGCGGGTGAGGAGTGCACGTCAAAAGATTTAACACAGAGGACACAGAGAAACTGCTGAGAAAAATCTGAGAATGACGGAAGCAATTACCGCAGAGACGCAGAGTACGCAGAGAGAGCAACCCCAAGCAACAGCGCGGCGGTTTTGGATTGTAGGCGCGGGTCTGAGACCCGCCCCTACGTATGCCGAGCCACGGCGCGATACGCGGCTAGTCGAGCGTGATCCACGCTACGCGAGCGGGGCCGTAAGGAGCAGGGCGTCTTCTACTGGGGCTGTGTAGTAGCGGGGGCGGCGGCCTACTACCTCGAATTTGTGGTTGGCGTAAAAACGCAGCGCGGAAAGATTTGATGCGCGTACTTCGAGAATGGCTTGCGTAGCCAGGAACGTCTGCGCCCACTGCAAAGCTGCGCCTAAAAGCTTGGCGCCGATTCCGCAGCAGCGCCATTCGGACTCTACAGCGAAATTGAGAATTTCCAGCTCGCTGCTCAGGCGGCGCGCAACGAGGAACCCAGCGACCTCGCCCGCGATCCCGTCGGCGATTTCAGCGCCGCCTTTCACGCCAAAATGCGAATTCTCTGCCGCCACCCATCCGGCCATTTCACCGCGTGCTACGCGATCGTAATCCCACGCGGTCCACTGCGCGATTTCCGGACAGGCGGCTTGAATCGCTAGGATGGCTTCCACATCACGGGATTCCAGGGGCCGGATCGTCAAGATGGTTAGCCGTCCTTCCATTTCATTTCGGCATCGGTGCGGCGGACGTAATTTGCGTCGAGCGTGAGCGCGTCACTTACATCGCCGCGCAAGGCACGCGCGTGAGCGATACGCCCGATGGATGGCGCGAGCACGCTCGAGACGATTTCGAGCCCGGCGAACCCCGCGGTCAGATTGGATGTCAATCGCGACACGACTGCGACGACCGAAGCATCTGGCGTAACGATCGAAAATTCGTCAGCGCCCGCGCCGGACTTCGTGCCACTGCCATCGCTGTCACGAGTGTGCGCTAGCGCACCTAGCTTTTCGGCGAACTCTTCCGGCGTGACCACGAATTCCTCACCGCAAGGCGCAAGCCCCGCTGCCGTCGTTCGATAAACGCCAAAATAAATCTGCCCGCGTCGCGCGTCCAGAGCAGGTACTAAAACCGTGCTACCGTCGAGCGCCTGAAATGCCACGGCCGCCAGCGCGCTAACTCCAACCACAGGCTTGCGGTAAACTTCCGCCCAGCCCTTCGCGGCCGTCAATCCCACGCGCAATCCCGTGAAAGAACCAGGTCCGGCAGATACGGCGAACAGGTCAAAATCGTCTAGTTTCAATGTCAAATCGCTCAGCAGAAACTCCAAATGACGGAAAATACGCGAAGAATAGTTCTCTTCGGCGCGCGTAGAAATGACGCCAAGTGTGATTTCGTCACGCAGAATTGCGACGCTTCCGGCGGGCGAAGAGGTATCCAGAGAGAGGATAAGCACGTGCACCAGTATAGGGCAATTTGGGGGCCAATCTTACTGAAAACATTCGGTTTCTCAGACTTGAGACAGCCCGCCAAACCACCCATTTTTCTTGACGTTTCCAGGCCATGTGCCTAAACTTTAAATATGCTTTTCGGGGAGGATCGTGCATCCATGTCCTGTGAATTTAAACTAGGCGAAAAGGTTGTGTATCCGAACCACGGAGTCGGGGTCATCGAACAGATCAGTTACGGTTATGTGAATGGACGATCGGAACGATTTTATATGCTGAAGATCGTTTCGAGCGGTTTGAAAGTGATGGTGCCGCAGACAAACGTGGATTGCGTTGGCCTGCGCCCCATCATTCGCAACACGCAAGCCGGTGCGGTGATTTCGTTTCTGGAAAAAGGCCGCTCCGCTTCCCACCACGACTGGAAACACCGCTTCAAGGAAAATTCGGATCGCATGCGGACGGGCTCGTTGATGGAGGTCGCCGCAGTGCTGAAAGGTCTGGTGGCACTGAGCCGCACCAAACCGCTTTCCTTCCGCGAAAAGAAAATGTTGGAACGGGCCAAGTATCTCCTCGTCAGTGAACTCGCCACGGTGCGCAACACTTCCGAATCAGCTGTGGAAGCCAACCTGGTGAAAGCGCTGGCCAAAGCGAAACTGCAAATGCCGGAGGGCGCGCCAATTCCGGAGTGAATTTTTCGTATCAACCCTGGCGGGCACGATCTGCGAAGATTGTGCCCTTTTTTTGTGTGGTGGTTCCCTTCCCGCTGCTTCTGTCCCCTTCTTATTTTCCGCGTTTCTTTGCTGGGGCCACGATGCGCTCGATCTGCTGAGTATGATTCAGGTCGTGGCCCGCGATGAGCGTGACCAGGCGTTCGACCGTCTCGGCGCCGCGTTCGGAGTGCATGCCGTGGTGTTGCCATTGCTCGGCGGAGAGCGACTTCAGAAGCGCGAGGTTCGCTTCGCGTAACGCGCCAAATATCTCGAGCGACTTGCGCGCGTCGCGTTTTTCGTAGCGGCAGGCTTTGGCCCACGCATCCTGGTCATACGCGGGGATGGGCGCGCCGGGAGTCCCGAGGATCTGTCGCAGGCGGAAGCTGGTGACGATTTCGCTATCGGCCAGATGCGCCATGATTTCCGCGACCGACCATTTGTCCGGCGCCGGACGGTTGCGCAGCTTTGCTGCGGGGACGCCTTTCAGGAGGCGTTCGAGCTTTTTTGCGCTGGCGGCCTGGATTTTCAGGGGTTGCTGGCCTTCGGCGTATCCCAGGATTCGTTCGACGTACTGCGGGATGGTTTCGCTCATTGAGGTTGCTCCTTGGGTTAGCGTTTGGATGCGGGTGAATACAGAAAGACTCGCATGAATGAAAAAGGATAGCGATGCGTTACAAGTGGTGCGCGTGCGGCCAAATTGGCAGGCGTGAGCCTTTGTAGCCGCGGTCTTCAGACCGCCATCGAGCGGAGCCGCGCCACCGATGGCGCATTAAAGTGCGCCGCTACAACGGCGAGTTCAACTGCAAATTCAAAGGCACCAGGAAGCCAGCGGCAGCCCGGACGTCATGCAAATGACGGCCTGTACTAACGTACAGTTGTCATCTTCTGGAAACCGCACGCGCGGAACCCCTGCCCGGAAATTGGGCGCATCTTACAATTTAGGGAGCGATCGCCTCCGGCCCTTGGAAACTTGGGACTCTTTACAAATGAATGGTTGTGGGGCAAATCGCGCAGCTCTCAGAGGCGAAGCGTATGGCGCTGAAGGCGACGGACATCCCTGCCGCGAACCCGCAAATTGACGCGGCTGGACGACCCATTCCCGGTTCGTCGGCGGATGCGGCGCCGAATTCCACGCAGAATGTCGCATTAAATCCAGCGCTGAATCCAGAAGAGCAGGAACTTGAGCGCAAACGAGAGGAGCAAGCCGCGATCGAGAGCGAGCTAGCCGAACGCGAACTGCGTTCAGCGAATTTGCGCGCCGAGTTGGGCGCGTTCGAGCGGCAATATCTGCATCACGTCGGCTCGCGTTATGCTGAACTGGATGAATTGAAAGCCGCTGTGGCCGAGCGACTGGCGCAAGAGCAGCCTGCGAACGTTCGCGCGCAACAGGCTGCGCGGGAAGCTCGCACACGCGCCGCCGAAACGCAATCCACCGCCGGAGAGAAATCCGAAGCCACGCCACGCGCTTTCGAATCTTCGCCGGAAATGAAGCGGCTGTACCGCGAAGTCGCGAAACGGGTTCATCCGGATCTGACTTCCGACCGCGCAGACCGCGCCAAACGCCAGCAATTGATGGCTGAGGCAAACGAAGCCTACGAACGCGGCGACGAAACTCGGCTGCGAAAGATTTTCACGGAATACGAATGGAGCGCGGAGGCCGTGCAGGGCGAAGGACCCGGCGCGGAATTGATCCGCGTGATTCGCCGCATCAGCCAGGCGCGCGGACGGCTCGCGGAGATCGAAGCGGAACTGCAGGAACTGCTGCGGTCGGATTTGTATCAGTTGAAGGTGCGTCTGGACGAAGCGCGGGGCCACGGGCGCGACGTGCTTAAAGAAATGGTGCAAAAAGTGGAAGATCAGATCGCGCAGGCCAAACGGCGGCTGGAAAATCCCGAGTGGCGGGGCCTGTGAGCACGGAAACACGCGAACGATCACCGGAGTCGCAGACCGCGCAACACAGCGGTCAGCAAATCGTGCCTACTGCCTCGCGTGGGCTGGCGGTGCGTTCGGCGGCGCTGGTGGTGCGCGGCCTGCGGGACATGGCGCGCGATTCGAACTGGCTGATCAAGAAGGTTTTTCCCGGTTCCACGTCGCGATTAGCGATTTCCGCAACGGGTGCCGTGAGCCTGATTGCTCCTCCCGATCATGGCGGCTCGCAGCGTGTGGTGTTGTACGACATTGAACGTCCAGGGCCGACCTTGGCGCTCGCGGTGCCGCAGGAAGCGGGTGGTCCGGCGGCCGGCGTCGCGGCGCAGGATTTTTCGGCGGCGTTTGTGTGGTCGCCTTCGGCGCGGCATCTGGTGGCGGCATGGAGTGCGTGGCAGGCGGCGCTCCATATTTTCGATCTGCAGGGAAAAATGCTGCTGGGCACGTTTGGCGAGTTCAAGAATTTCCCGGCGTGCCTGGCATGGTCCGGCGCGGGCAATTTTTTCGCTGCGGCCTCGGCGGGCGGCAAAGGCTCGAGCTTGCGGCTGTGGGCGGCGGGGGCAGGTGCGCTGCCTTTCACGCAGTCGGCGACAAAGGAAATCGGCGTGCCGGATGGGTTCGAGCGGCAAACTTACGAAGCGGAATTCGGCGAAGAAGGCGCGTTCGGCGGTTACGGGCGCACGGCGTTTAGCCCGGATGAGAAAATCCTGGCCAGCGTGATCGAAATACGCGGCGATTGGGCCGACGACTCCATCGTGCTCGCTGATGTGCCGGCGCTGCGTACGCAAAATGTGTTTCAAGCGCAAGGGCACATTACGGACCTCACGTGGACGCCCGACAGCCGGCAAATTATTTATTGCGCCGCGGGACAGGCTTACCGGCTGGACGTGGAGAGCCTGGCTTTCGAGCCGCTGCCCTTCGGCGCGGAATTGTGCGTGTGCCATCCCCATCTGCCGCTGTGCATCTGCTACAGCTCGTGGCTAAAAAATTCAGCGAAGGGCCGGCTGTTTCTCGTGGACTTGGGCCGCCAAACCACGTTCGACGAGTACGCCGCTGAAGGAATCGTGGATTTGCGCTGGAGCGTGGACGGTTCGAAGGCATATGCCATGACGCAAGACGGCATGGCGTATATTTTCGAGCCGCCGCTGATCTAGTTCTGGGGGAGTTTTCCGTGAAAGTTGAATTCTGCGACTCTACTTTTTCCGCGTGGACGATATGAGCGACGCGCGTCATGAACCGATGCGGCTCGTGCGACGAGCGCGTACGCTGACTCGTCAAGCGCATCCCGATTGGATCTACTTTCTGCCGATCCTCCATTTCTGCGCCTGCTTGATGAGCACGTTGCGCTACTTCGTGCCAGGCCTTCAGTACCTGGTGGTAATTTGGGACTTCGTGATGCACGCCGACTTCCCCGTTTCACTGCTGGCATATGCCCTCACGCCAAAGTTCGCCCCGCTCGCCGCAATCTGGATCGTTGTAGCCGGGACGCTGTGGTGGTACGTGCTAAGCCGCGCCACGGAGCTGCTGGTCAATAAGTTCACGCGGCACCAAAAACCGGCTACGAATTGACGAGTCAGCCAGAAGGCAACGAGCGGCGTATGAGTTGGCTGCCCGTTTTTGGTAGTATTCGAGCGGGAAAGCTCCTACCTAAACATGTCAAAGAGATTGCTTCTATTCCTGGTGCTTCCCAGTTTCTTATTTGTTCCACGAGCGTCTTATGCGCAGGAAAATCCCGTGGAAGTGCCCGGATGCGACCTCGCCAGGAATCCAAAGGCTTTCGACGGAAAGCTGGTACGCGTCCGCGGAACGCTTAATGATCATTTTGAGGATTTTTCTCTGGGTGTCAGGAATTGCGATTCAGAACAGGGCATCTGGCTGGCGTTCGGCGGAGACGTGCCGGGGATCGTAGCTTCGACGGCAAACGATAATGTCAGGAAGCCGGGCGTGGACTTGAAGGTGAACGATGTCCCTTACGCAATCAACAAGGATGAGAACTTCCACAGGCTCTACGCGCTAGTCGCTGCGCGGCACGGAGACAAGCCTGAGTACTCCGTTACAGCGACGCTTACTGGAAGGTTTTTTGCAGGTGAGGAACGCGGAACTGCAAAAGGATCGGTGGAATTTGGTGGATACGGGCATTTAGGTTGTTGTGCGCTGCTCGTGATTACCGATGTTTCCGACGTTGAATCCGTCCCCTCAGCGAATCTCAACATTCGTGGTGTCTTGATTGGTATAGATGGCAAACCAGTGAAAGGATTCACGGTCTTTGACGATGTACTCGGGGGTTCGCCTCCCGATCGTCAAAAGACTGTAACGAACGAGCAGGGAGAATTTTCGTTCTACAACTCGGGACAGCAGCTCCGCTTCGAAGATCCAAACTACCGGCCCTTGGCTCTTACCGTGGAACCAGGTGGCGCTTCCATTCCAGTGACTTTGGAGGAGGCGAAGCATTCGGATTGGGTGATTCCTGCTTGCGGGGAGGTTCACTCCTCCCGTCGAGTTGGATTCTACGTTCTATTCACTTTGCCAAAGCATATGGAATCCAGTCCGTTTGATACTGGTGATGAGCAGGCCGTCTTCGTCTACCCGCGCGGAAAAGAGGCTCCCTCCGCGGAACTGATCATTTCTAGAAGTTCAGAGGAAATAACAGGCGCCGCCGACTCGCTGGATATGGAATCGTTCGAGGAACGATGGATCAAGGACAGTGCCGGGAATGTTGTTGGGATGGATGCCCGCGGGCGCATACAACGTGGTGGATATTGGCGCAGTTCATTGTTCTCGGGTCATGACATTGCGAGCTACCAGCTACGGTCTGGAGAGGAGCCGAATACGTTCGACCGGATCATCGATTCGGCGTGCATGGCGAAACGCTAGGGCATCAAAGCCGTCCACGCGCGAGCCGCATTACCAAACGCGGGCCCTCGGACAACGAATCGAAGAATTCCTTGTGCGTTTCCTACGCCAACGGGAGATTTGGCTCGGCGTTGAGAGTGGCGTCTTCGTGTTGGCCGGCGACGAAGCGGGGGTATCCGGCGGCGGCGATCATGGCGGCGTTGTCTGTAGAAAGGGCGCGGCTGGGGAAGAATGCGGCGAGGTTGTGGCGCTTGGTTTCGGCTTCGAAGGAGGCGCGCAATTCACGGTTGGCGGCGACTCCGCCGGATACGAGTATCGAGCGCACATTATTTTGCTGGGCGGAAGCGATGGTGCGCGTGACTAGATCATCCACGACGGCGCGTTGAAAACTGGCGATCAAATCCAGCGTCGCGGCGCTGGATAGCTTGCGCAGTGTTTCCGCGCTGCGTTCTCCGCGTGCGAGCGCTTCTTTGCGCGCGTGAATTTCAGGCTGCATCTCGGGATGGCGCTTCAGGTGGTACAGCACGGCGGTCTTGATTCCACTGAAGCTGAAATCGTAGGCGTTGCCTTTCATCTTCGGCTCGCCGAAGCGGGTCGCCCGCGGATCACCGTACTGCGCTAGCTGATCCATCACCGGGCCGCCGGGATATCCCAGCGCGAGCAGGCGGGCCACTTTGTCGTAGGCTTCCCCGGCCGCGTCGTCGCGCGTGCCACCCAGTCGTTCGTAGGAAAAGTGCGCGGCGCCATTTTGCGATTCTGATGTCACCGCATAAATTACAGTGTGGCCGCCGGAAACAATCAGGCAGGCCGCCGGCAATTCGGGTGGCGGCAGCTTCGCCGCATGCGCTTCTAGAAACACAGCATGGACGTGGCCTTCGAGGTGATTTACGCCGATCAACGGCTTGCCCAGCGCTTGCGCCAGCACTTTGCCATACGTGATGCCCACGAGCAGCGCGCCTACCAGGCCTGGACCGCGCGTGACCGCGACCGCATCCAGATCCTGTAGCGTGATTCGGGCCTGTTCCAACGCCTCGCGCACCACCGGAACTATCTGGCGCAGGTGTTCGCGCGAAGCCAGCTCCGGCACGACGCCGCCATATTTCCGGTGAATCGAAATTTGCGACGCGACGATGCTGGACAGAATCGTATCGCCGCCGGAGACGACGGCTGCCGCGGTTTCATCGCAGGAAGATTCGATGCCCAGAATAATTTTGCCTTGCGTGGTCAAAAATATGTCTCCAGTCTGGTTGCGTAAAGGTTCGCAATGAATATGGTAGCATAGCCGTGCGAACAGCTCTTCCGCGCGCGACGCTTGCGCGAAAGCGTTTTGCGTGCAACTGCTGAGGAAAAAGCGGATCCCTCCGGCAAAAGACGCCTGTGGGATGACAATTTCAGCGCTTGTCCGGAAATTATAAAGCCGTTGCGTTTACGAACTCCTGCGATCGCGCTTCCCCACCAAGCCGACCCCAGAGGGTAAAATAAAATCGATCTGGCACGCCTGGCCTGTTTAGGCGACTGGCCTCAATCCACTAAGAGGACTATGAGCTCCGAACGAAAACGTGTGCGCAAAGCTGTGCTGCCCGTGGCCGGGCTGGGAACGCGTTTCTTGCCTGCCACCAAAGCGATGCCCAAGGAAATGCTGCCGGTGGTGGATAAGCCGCTAATTCAATATGCGGTGGAGGAATGCATCGCCTCCGGAATTGAAAATGTAATTTTCGTCACCGGCCGCCGCAAGAGCGCCATCGAAGACCATTTCGACTTCGCTCCCGAGCTGGAACATTTTCTGGAAGACCACGGCAAGCCGGAACTGGCGCAGATGGTGCGCGACATCAGCGGTGGCATTCATTTCAGTTATACGCGGCAGAACGAAGCGCTGGGCCTAGGCCACGCCGTGCTCACCGCGCGCGAATTGGTCGGCGATGAGCCGTTCGCGGTGCTGTTGGGCGATGTGATCATGGAAAGTCCGGTGCCAGCCACGCGCGCGCTGATCGAAATTTACGAAGCCACCGGACAAGGTGCGATCACCGTGCAGGAAGTGCCGCGCGAAGAATTGCAATTTTACGGCGTGATTTCTTCGAGCCCCGGGCAAATTCCGCGCTGGGGCGATAGTGTTCTGAAACTGAACGATATGGTTGAAAAACCCAAGCCGGAAGAGGCGCCTTCGAACCTGGGAGTTTCCGGACGCTACGTGTTGCCGCCGGAAATTTTCGATTACCTAGAGGAAACCAAGCCCGGCGCGGGAGGCGAGATACAGCTCACCGACGGGCTGCGCGCGCTGGCCAAGAACGAGGGGCTGTGGGCTCACGTGCATCAGGGGAAAACGCACGACGCCGGAAACAAGCTGGGCTTCCTGAAAGCTACCGTGGAGCTGGCGCTGAAGAATCCGAAATTCGGCAATGAATTCCGCAGGTACTTGAAGACGCTGGAACTCTAGTAGGTTACTTCAGAGCTTCACTTCAGCGCGTTACTTCTTTTTCTTCGACGAGCTCTTTTCGCCGGAAGACTTCGAGTCGCCAGATTTTGCGCCGCCGGACTCGGATTTGGATTCCCCGGTCTTGGCGTCGCTCGATTTTGAATCTTGCGATTTCGCGTCGGAGACTTTCGAATCCGAGGATGAATCTCCCGATTTTCCCGATGCGCTGTCGCCCGAGCCTTCGACGGACGTGGCGCCGGAATTCTTGCCTTTGTAATCGGTGACGTACCAGCCCGATCCTTTAAACTGAATGCCCGCCGCGGAAATCATGCGCTCGGCTTTCCCGCCACATTCGGGGCACTTCTGCGTCGTTGGCGCGTTATGCTTTTCGATTTTTTCGAATTGATGCGCGCACTTGGCACATTTGTATTCGTATAGCGGCAATGCGGAACTCCTCCCTACGTTGAGTGTAAAGAAAATAGTAACACGCTTGCGGCTGCGGACGCAGCGGCGGAGCGTCGATAGATATCTGGGCGCTTCGGGCATGGCGGCGACGCTGCTGACAACGCGGCAAGCGGGGGCGCAGCCCTTCGATCCCGCGGCGCGATTCACAAGCAGCGCCCCTACCCTGTATCCGTTCGATCGTGTCTTCGATCGATGGCGGTCTGAAGACCGCCGCTCCAAAACCGTGTGCCGAAAATACGCGATTGGCGATGTGTTAGACTGCGTCCGTTCATCACTTTTTCGAACTTAACATGATGAAAACGAAACAAAACGAGACGGCTGCAGGATGCCTGTACGTTGTCGCGACGCCTATCGGCAACCTGGAAGATATTTCTTTGCGCGCTTTGCGCGTGCTGAAGGAATCGGATGCGATCGCCTGCGAAGACACGCGGCAAACGCTGAAGCTGCTCTCGCATTTTGATATTCAGAAGCGCCTGGTGAGTTACCACGAGCACAATGAAATCACGCGCGCGGCTGAAATCGTGATCGAACTGGAGCAGGGCGCGCAGATTGCGTTGGTGACTGACGCCGGCACGCCGGGGATCTCCGATCCGGGGGGCAGACTGGTCAGTCTGGCGCTGCGCCATGGCATTCACGTGGTTCCCCTGCCGGGCGCGTGCGCGTTTGTGGCGGCGCTGGCGGCTTCGGGAATGGCCATCGAGGAATTTACGTTCATTGGATTTTTGCCTTCGCGGCCCACCGAGCGGCGCAAACGATTGCGCGCGCTTTCCGGAGAGCCGCGCATGCTGGCGCTGTACGAAGCACCGCACCGGCTGCTCGATACGCTGGAAGATGCGGTGGAAATTCTGGGAAATCGCCCAGCGGTGGTGGCGCGTGAATTGACCAAGGTATACGAGGAGTTCATGCGCGGGCATTTGGAAGACTTGCTGGAGGCCGCGCGCGCGAAACCACCGCGCGGGGAGATTATTTTATTGATCGGGCCTGCTGACGGCGAGGTGCAACACACTGCCGCCGAAGACGCGCAGGCGAAGATTCCGCTGGCGCGGCGCGTGGCGGAAATCATGAAGGAACGCGGCGTGGACAATAAGGCAGCGCTAAAACAAGTGGCGCGCGAACGCGGGTTGACACGGCGAGAGGCTTACAAGCAGCTCCTGATCACACGCGATGAGTGACGGGCTGTCTTCGCGTCAGAAGTGGTCAAAACATTAACCCAGAGAACACAGAGAAAACCGGAGGACACAGAGACAACAACGTCAGGCGCGGCCTCTCTCAGATTTTTCTCCCCAGTTCCTCTGTATTCTCTGTGTAAAACCTTTTGACCTTACGGCTGGAACCGGAGCGGCAGGCCAGGATTCAGTCCCCGGCTGGTGCGGCACTGTTCGCGAAGAACGCGTCCACAACATCGAGGATTTCCGCCGCCTTGTGCGCATGATGCACCGCATGGCGCAGTTCCCCGCCGTTGCGCACGCCATGCGTGAATAGGCTGGCGAACTGTTTCATCTTGCCGATGGCGTCCGGCATTTCGGCGGCAATCAGGCTGCGAAAATAGCCGGAGAGCAAACGGTAGCGATCGACTTCGGTGGGTTCATCGTAACGTTTCGTTGCGATGAAATCCGCAATCTGGTGAAAAATCCAGGGATTTGAAGACGCCGTGCGACCGATCATCACCGCATCGCATCCGGTTTCCGCCACCATGCGTACCGCGTCTTGCGGCGTACGGATATCGCCATTGCCGATCACCGGAATGCGCACTGCCTGCTTCACCGCGCGAATCACGTTCCAATCGGCCGAACCGCTGTAACCCTGCATGCGCGTGCGCGGATGCACGGCGATGGCTTCGATTCCGACCTGCTCCGCCATGCGCGCCACGTCCACAGCGACAATATTATTTTCATCCCAGCCGGAGCGGATTTTGATCGTGAGCGGAATCGTGACGGCGGCGCGCACCGCGCGCAATAATTTTTCGAGATGCACCAGATCGCGTAGCAATCCCGAGCCGCCGCACTTCACTACTTTTTTCACGGGGCAGCCCAGGTTGATGTCCACCTGATCGAAGCCGAGGTCTTCGGTGAGGGCGGCGGCGGAAGCCATCACCTTTGGATCGGAGCCGAAAATCTGCGCAGCGATGGGATGTTCGTCGGCGTCGAAATATAAATAATGCAGCGTGCGCGCGGAATTCCGCGTGAGGCCTTCAGCGCTGGTGAATTCCGTCATGATCAGGCCGCAGCAGCCGAGCGATCGGATCACGCGGCGGAACACCGTATCTGTAACTCCGGCCATGGGGGCAAGGATCGTCGCCGGGCGGATCACATTGTTTCGAATTTTCAGCTCAGCAGGAATCATCACGCCTCTTCGTCGGCACCAACTCTTCCAGACCGTCGCCATTCGGTCCGACCGCCGCCACAGCAGCCCTGGCGCGCGGAGCATCACCGCTCAATTGCGCGAGCAGCGCTTCTTTCGAGCCTCCGAAAAAGTTCTCAATCACCTGACCCAGCGCCTGCGTCCGGGCTTCGTCGGCGCTTAAGTTCGGGCTGTACATGTAAGCGCGGCCGACTTTGCGACGCTCGACGATGCCTTTGCGCGCGAGGCGATCCATGATGGTCATGATAGTGGTGTAAGCGCGTGGGCGTCGCGCGGCCAGACTGTCGCGAATCTCGCGCACAGTGGCCTGGCGCATGGGCCAGAGCGTGTTCATACAGTCGAGTTCCAGCGGCGCAAGATCGAGCAGCGCGCGACGCGGAGAAGGCGAAATTCGTGTGTTGAACTCAGTCATGGATGTTCGTATCCGCACTCGCGCTCAAGGTCACCGCGTGCCGCCGGGATTGCGCGGCGCACCGGATGCGGCCCGCTGGGCGGAATTGCCCGCCGCAGCCTCCGCCGGCTGCCCCCCGGCATCTTCGCCTGCAAGAAATTTATCGGTGCGCAAAAGCGCCCGATGCAGCGCCGGGTTGCGCTCGGTCCACTCTTCGCCGCCCGACGCGCCTTCCAGCGTGGCGCGCATCGCCGCCATTTTCGAATCCATGTCGTCAAGAAAATGCAGCGCAATCGCTTCGCGCGTCTGCGGCAAAGAAGGCGAGCCAAATTCGTAAGTGCCATGATGGCTCAGAATCAAATGCTCGATCAGGATCGCGAGTGGCTCCGGAAATCCGGGAATCGCCTTGATCTTTTCGCGCACGAGCAGCGTGCCGATGGTGATGTGCCCGAGCAGGCGGCCGGCGGTGGTGTAGTTCGTAGCGCGTTCGTAACTCAATTCGTCAATTTTGCCGATGTCGTGAAGCACGATGCCCGCCAGCAGAACGTCCGCGTCCAATTCCGGATAGTGCTCCGTGACCTCGCGTCCGAGACCGATCAAGCTGACGGTGTGCTCGAGCAATCCGCCGACAAACGCGTGATGCATACTCATCGCGGCAGGCGCGCGCTTCAACTTTGGAACGATCGCCGGATCGTTCACCACGCTTTCGAGGAGCCGCTTGATCCAGGGATTCTTGGCCGCAGCAACCGCTGCGCCCAAGTCCGCATAAAGTTTGTCGACGTCATATTTCGTGTGCGCAAGAAAATCGGAAAGATCGTAATCGCGCACGGCCGCTGGAACAATCTGCTCCAGCGTCACTTCTTTCTGGCCGTTGTAAAGCTTCACGCGGCCGCGAATTTGCACCACGTCGTCCGCTTCGAAAGTTTTCGCTAGCGCCTCGAAGTTGTCCCACATTTTCGCGGGGATCGAACCGGTGCGGTCGCGCAGCGCAAGTTCCAGCCAGGATTTCCCGCTGCGCTGCGATGTGCGGATTTCTTTCACGCCGACCATAAACAGCGATGTGACGGCTTGCCCGTCCTGGAGGTCGGAAACGTAATGCGATTTCATTGACCGTTTACTTTGGGCAGCGGCACTTTCTTCTTTTCTTTCTTCTTCTGCACCACGTCGGGTGTGGGCTGCACTTCCGTAATTACGCTGGCGCCGGCCACGGCTGCGCTGTCGGTATAGCCCGGCTTCACCATTACATAGCTTTCTTCGCGCAGTTGCCCCAGATAATCGCGCATCTGCGGTTCCATCTTCTGCATGTAGATCCGGTTCATGATTTCATTTTCGACTTTGGCCTGGGGCTGCAAACCGGCCAGATAATGATTTTCGACCTTCAGCACTTCGAATCCTGTCTTGGTCTGGATCACGTCGGTGATTTGGCCCTTCTCCATTTTAAAGACGACTTCCTCCAGCTGCGGCGCCAGTTCGCTCTGCTTGAAGGTGCCCAGCTCACCGCCGTCTTTCGCCGTGCTGCCCTCGGAATAGCGCTTGGCGATTTCGTTGAAGTCGTCGCCCTTCATGACGCGGTTGCGCAAATCCTCCGCCTTCTTCTGCACGGATTCGATTTCTTCGGGACTTTTGCCTTCGGTGCTCAGGAAGATTTCCGACAGCACAACCTGCTCCGGCCGCGTGAATTCCTGCGGATGCGCGTCGTAGTATTGTTTCACTTCGTCGTTCCCAATGTTGATGTGCGAGCCAACTTCCCGCCGTACCACTTCCTGCGTGAGCAGCCCATTGCGGATCGTTGTCTTGTAATCTTCCCAAGCCAGGCCGGAGCCTTCCACCGCCTTCTCCAAATCCTCCAGGCTCGCGAGGCCGTTCTGTTTGCGCACGTCATCCAGGCGCTTAATCACGTCGGACTCGACGCTGATGCCCATATCTTTGGCGCGCTGCACCATCAGCGACTGGTCAATCAGGCCGCGCAGCAAATCCTTCTGCTGCTCTTTGAACTGCGCGAAAAGCTTTTCCTGCGGGCAGCCCTGGCAATCGTGCGCCACTTCCTCGCGCAGCTGCTCTTCGGCTTTCTGGTAGTCGGACATGGTGATCACGTCGTTGTTCACGCGCGCGATAATCTCTTCAACCACCAGAGCTTTGGCTTGCGCGTGCGCGCCGACCGGTAGAAGCGCCGCACTGATGACCAGCGCGCAGCTGAGTATCCAGACAGATGCGAAATTGCGATTTTTCATGGGGTTCACTGGCCTCAAATTTTATCCCTACGATTGTAGTTGTAGCAATACGTTTCTCGTTGCGCCCATCGGCCCGCCCTGGATGCTCTTCCAGTCGAGCCAGAGCACCCCGGAAGGGTCCAGGCGCATACCCCGGCGTTTGCGCAGCAATTTCACCACATGATCAGGTCCCACCGGCGTGTCATCATAAAACTTGATGGCCACTTGATCACCCTTGCGGTCAATCGTCGCCACGAGCAGCTTCTCCGCCAACGCCTTCAGCACCGCATAATCCAGCAGATTCTCCACCGACGGCGGCGGCGGCCCGAAGCGGTCCTCCAACTCCTGACGAACCTCCGCGCGCGCCGCATCATTTGTGACGCTGGCGATGCGCTTGTAAATCCGCAAGCGCAGGTTCTCGCTATCAATATACTCAGGTGGGATGCGGATTTCCTGTCCCAGGTTGAGTGTGGCGCGGCGTTCGGGCGCCAGCGCCTCGCCTTTGCGCTCGGCCACGGCGCGTTCCATCATTTGGCAGTACATGTCGAAGCCGACCGCTTCGATGTGGCCGTGCTGTTCGCGCCCCAGCAAATTCCCTGCTCCGCGCAGTTCCAGGTCGAGCGCGGCGATGCGGAAGCCCGCGCCGAGGTCGCTGAATTCCTTGAGCGCTGCGAGGCGTTGGCGCGCGATAGTTGTGAGCGTGGTATCTGGCGGGACGAGCAAGTAGGCATAGGCGCGTTGATTCGAACGGCCGACGCGGCCGCGGAGCTGATAAAGCTCCGAAAGTCCCATGCGGTCGGCGCGATTGATCACGATGGTGTTGGCGCGCGGAATGTCCAGGCCGTTCTCGATGATGGTGGTCGAGACCAGTACGTCCGCTTCGTCGCGAATGAATTGCAACATCACTTTTTCGAGTTCGGCCTCGCGCATTTGGCCGTGGCCCACTACGACGCGCGCTTTCGGTACCAGGCGCTTGATCATCGCGGCGAGCGAAATGATCGATTCGACGCGATTGTGCACGAAGAAAACCTGGCCATCGCGCGCCAGCTCTTCTTGAATGACGCGCTGCACCAGAGTCTCGCTGAAAGGCGCGACCGTGGTCTGAATTGCCAGGCGATCTTTCGGTGGCGTTTCGATCACGCTCATATCCCGCAAACCCACCAGCGACATGTGCAGCGTGCGCGGAATGGGGGTCGCGGACATGGTCAGCACGTCGACATTCTTGCGCATTTCCTTCAACCGCTCTTTGTGGGCCACGCCGAACCGCTGTTCTTCGTCCACCACCAACAGACCGAGGTCTTGAAACTTCACATCCTTGGAAAGGATGCGATGCGTGCCGATGAGGATGTCCACCCTGCCGGCTTCCACTTCTTCCAGAACTTTCTTTTGCTCTTTTTCGGTACGGAAGCGGCTGATCATTTCCACGCGCACGGGAAACGCGGCGAATCGCCGCTTGAAAGTCTGGTAATGCTGGAACGCCAGCACGGTAGTGGGCGCGAGAACGGCGACCTGCTTCGAATCGGCGATTGCTTTGAACGCCGCGCGCATCGCCACTTCCGTCTTGCCGTAGCCGACGTCGCCGCAGAGCAGGCGGTCCATGGGCAGACTCGATTCCATGTCGCGCTTCACGTCTTCGATGGCGCGTTGCTGGTCGGCGGTTTCCTCGAACTCGAACGCGTCGTCGAACTCGTGCGTCCAATTCGTGTCGGCCGGGAACGGATGCCCCACGGCCATTTTTCGTTCGGCGTAAAGTTCCAGAAGCTGCTCCGCCATGTCGCTGACGGATTTTTTCACGCGCGACTTGCGCGCTTCCCACACCGTGGTGCCGAGGCGGTCGAGTTGCGGTTCCACGCCACCTAGCGATGTGTACTTCTGAATCAGATCGAGGCGCGCGAGCGGCACGTACAATTTTGCGTCGCCCGCGTAGCGCAGCAGCATGAATTCGCCGTTCGCGCCTTCCATTGCCACCTGACGCAGCCCTTCGAATTGACCGATGCCGTGATCCACGTGAACAACGTAGTCGCCGGGTTTCAGATCGCTGAAATCGCTGAAGAAGCTTGCGGTTTTCGGCCGGGCGCGCGAACGTTGCGATGGCGGCGCTTGCGTTTCGAAAAGATCGGCGTTGCCGTAGAAAACTACCTTCGCGTCGGTGAAGACGACACCTTCGGACAGCGGGGCCTTAGTCAGCAACATCGCCGAGCCTGGGGCGTTGCTCCCTTCTTCAGCGAGACGCGTTACCGTGGCGTTTTCCTCCAGCTCGCCCATGCGGTAGGGCAATTCAAATTCGTGGCAGATGTCGGCGAAGCGCTCGAGTTCACCGGTGCTGGCGGCGGAAACCATCACGTTCTCGCCTGCCGCAATTCTGTTGCGCGCTTCGGCGATGAATGCGGCGACATTTCCGTGATAGCGCGTGGTTGGCTGGGTGTGCAGCGTGCGAGTGGCCCCGGCACCGCCATGGCCGGGAGCGGAAGTGCCGTTGCCGGATTCCGGCGCCTCGACCGCGAGATGCTCGATCGCAAGGCGCGGCGCCATTTGCAGCGCCAGATTCCACTCTTCGTCGTCGAAAATAAACTTGTCGGGCGGCTCGGCCAACGGATCTTCCACCGCGTCGAAGGCTTCGGCTAGTTGCGCGCGGTATTTTTCGATGGACGCCGCTAACAACGAAGGTTCATCCGCGATGATCAGCGGATCGACGGTGAGATCAAACAGCGTTGATTTGCGATTCTCACGCAACGCCTCGCGAAATTCCCAACCCGGGTAAAAACCGCTCGGCGCTGCGTCGTCTTCCCGCCCAGACGCTACCGAGACCCGCGCGCGCTCCAGCGTTTCGGCGCGCAGCGGATATTCCGTCAGCGGCAGCAGGGTCGCGCGCTCTACGGGATTCGTGGAACGTTGCGTATTGGGATCGAAAGCGCGAATGGATTCGATGGTGTCGCCGAGCAGCTCTACGCGCACCGGCTGCGGCGATTCCGGCGAGTAAATATCGATGATGCCGCCACGCACGGCGTATTGTCCCGGCATCTCGCAGGTAATCTGCTTGTCGTAACCGGCGCTCGACAAGAAATCGATCAGCTCCTGATGCGGAATGGACTCATCGCGCGCGATGGTGCGCGCCAGCTGCGAATAAAATTCGCGATCACGCATCCGCCACACCGCGGCCTGCACCGGCGCGATCAGCAAATCCGCATCGCCGGTGGCGAAACGCCACAGCGCGACGGCGCGGTCTTCGGAAATTTCCGCGTGCGGCGAACGATTTTCGTACGGCAGCACTTCGTGCGCAGGCAAATGCGCCACGCGCCGCCCCGGTTTACCAGTCACCGCGCGATAAAAATAGCGGACGGGCTCGAGCAACGCCTCGGCGCGCTGATTGGTATCCACCAGCAGCACGGCGGGGCGGCCCAGTTCCGCAAACGCCAGCGGAATCAGCAGCGCTTTCGCGGAATCGGTGAGGCCGGCCAGACGCACTTCGCCGCCGCTGCGCCGCAGCGCCTCAAAAGTTTCCTCGACAACCGGGCGGCGTGCCACCCGCGCGAGAAGCTCGCTGACCAGGGGAAGAATCATGCTTGAAGTTGTGAAATGCGTTCGACCAGCCGGGAGGTTGAATAGCCGGGTTCGAGCGGCAGGCGCACTACTTGTCCGCCCGCTGCGGTTACTGCGTCGTCATCCGCGTATGCATTTTCGCTGGCGCCTGGTTCGCCGCCTTGCGCCAGCACATCCGGTGCGAGACGTGCGATGAATGCGCCCGCGGTGGGCTCGTCAAATATTGTGACGAAGTCCACTGCTGCGAGCGCCGCCAGAATTTCAGCGCGTTCGGCCTGCGGTGTGATGGGCCGCACGGCGAAATGTCGCTCCGCTAGCGACGAGCTCGGGCTGCTGGGCGCGCCGACGAGTTTCGCAGCTTGTTGCGTCGCAATGCGCACGCTGTCGTCGCTTTGCAGCGCCACTCCTAATATGTCGCCCAAGCCGCGCGCCTGTTCCAGCAAGCGGATGTGCCCGGGATGCAGAAGGTCAAACGCACCGGCCACGCACACCACGCGCTTTCCGTTGCGTTTCCACTCCTGACGATGGAGAATCAATTCGGTTTGCGAGACAACTGCCAATTGCACATTCCTCGATCCGCCGCAGCGGAAAAACACAAACAAGCTATTCTACCATGTCGCGCGGAGACGCCGCGGAGCTGCCTGTGAAGCTCTGGCAAATCATTCTCGCGGTTGTGGGCGTGGTATTTCTCGCGCTCGGCTCGCGCTGGATTCGCGTCGCGGAGCTGCCGAAGCAGGAAATCTGGCTCGACGCGGGCGGCTGCCACACTCCGATGACGGTTCTCGACCCACCCGCTGATGTAAAACCTGCCGGCAGCATCGTGTTGCTTCACGGGCTTTCAGCCAATCGCCGGTTGATGATGTATCTCGGCGAAGATTTTGCCGGACACGGTTTCCGCGCGTATGCGATTGACCTGCCGGGCCACGGCGACAGCCGCGACGCGTTTTCGTTCGCACACGCGCAGGACTGCGCTACCGCTGCCGTCGAATCGCTGATTCACAGCGGGCAGCTCGACCCCAAAACCACAATCCTGCTGGGCCATTCGATGGGCGGAGCGATCGCCATTCGCATGGCTGATCGCGATCCCGTCGCCGCTACCATTGCACTTTCGCCAGCTCCGATGAACGCGCCGCAGCGCATGCCGGCAAATTTGCTCGTGTTCAGCGCGAGCGCGGATTTGGGCATCCTGAAACGCGTGGCGCAAAGTCTAGCCGACGCAGCCGGCGGCGAGCGCACCGCGCCGGACGACTTCGTGCAGCAGCGCGCGTTCGAGCTGCGCTGGCTGCCGCGCTCGACTCACACCAGCCTGCTCTCCGACCGTCGCGTGGCGCATGATTCCGAAAAGTGGGCGATGCAGACGCTGTTTCCCGATATCGCCGCCGATACGCTCACTTTGAATCTGGACCTGGCCACGTATGAAACGTTCGGCAGGGGGCGCAGACGGCTCGCCGGCGGTGTGCTCGGCTTTCTCGGCATTCTGCTGCTGTTTCCGATGGTCGTGGCAGTGGCGGCGAAATTCGCCGTGCTTCCCGTGACAGCCGACGCGACAAACGCCGCAACCACTAGCGAGGCACAAGTTGAATCGCCCGGAAATCATCCGTCCACTCGGTATCTTCTCGGCGAAACTGCGCTCTGCGCGATGCTCGGCGTTCTGCTTCTGGTCCTCGGTGTGCCGCTGAAGTTCCTGCATCTCTATACTGGCGCGTACCTCGCGTCGCTGTTGCTGATGGTTGGCATCCTGCTGCTGATTTTCAATTTCGGCTTCGCGATGGAATACGCGTCGCTCCCCGGCAGAAAGCTCGTCGTCAGCGCGATTCTAGGCTTCGCCACGTTCCTCGCCATCGGCGCTTGGATGAATTGGCAACTCGACGACGCCTGGCTGAACGCGCCGCGCTGGCTGCGATTCGCGGGCCTGCTTCCGGTGATGTGGATGTACAGCTTCGCCGAAGAAGTTGTGCTCGGTCCGGTGCATCACGGCCTCGAACGCGCCGTGCGTTTCGCAATTTTCCTGCTGCTGCGCGCGGAAATATTTCTCGCCTGCACGCTCGCCTGGTATCTGTTCGCCAGCGGACAGGTGCTCATTCCCCTGCTTTTCGTGTACCTGGCGGCGTTTTCCATCTTGCAAAGGCTTGCTACCGATGCGTTACGGTCTCGCATCGCCTCCGCCACAGCCGCGGCATTATTTGGTGCTATACTCGGCTCCTGGTTCATTGCCTGCGTTTTCCCTCTAACTTGAGCCAGGTCACAGCAGGGGACATGAAAGAAATAGCGATTGTCGGCGGCGGTCCTGCGGGTGCGCTTTGTGGCGAACGTCTGGCCAGCGCCGGTTTTCAGGTGACGATTTATGACGAGCGCCTCGTATGGGAAAAACCCTGCGGCGGGGGCTTAACTCATAAAGCCATCGAAGCTTATCCCTTCCTGCTCGATTCCCCGCAGCCGAAAAAAATCGTGCGCAAGGCGGAGCTCATTTCCAGCAGCGGGCATCGCGCGCAGTTTGAAATGAACCATCCCATCGTGATTTACGCGCGCAAAGTGCTGAACGGCCTGCTACTCGACCGCGCCATCGCCGCCGGATGCACGGCGGTCTGCTCACGCGTCACGAATGTGAAAACGAACGGCCCGCGCGTCAGTCTGATGGCTGGAGGCGAAGAGCGTTATTCGGATTTTATTGTGTTAGCCGCCGGAGCACGCAACCAGCTGCTGCCGGAAACCACTGCTCTCGGCTCGAAGGATTTGGAAGTCACAATGGGCTACTTCGTTCCCACCGAAGAAGACATCATCAAAATCAAATTTCTGAAGCAGTTTGAGGGTTACCTGTGGTCTTTTCCGCGCGCGGATCATCTTTCCGTGGGCATTTGCGCGAAGATGGGGCAGACTTCGACGCCCGTTCTGCGCCGCCACCTGGATGCATTTTTCGAGGAAGAAAACATTCCTCGCGCGGGCGCACAGTTTTACAGTCATGTGCTGCCTTCGCCGCAAGCGAAAACCATTCGCAGCCGTAAAATCATGGGCCGCAACTGGGCGATGGCTGGCGACGCGGCTGCCACGGTTGATCCCATTACCGGCGAGGGCCTCTACTACGCGCTGCGCTCCGGTGACTTGCTGGCGCAGGCTATCGCGGCAGGGCAACCCGAACTTTACCCCGCGCAGTTGCGCGCGGCCTTTTCGGCGGACTTGGAATTCGCCGCCAACATTGCCAAAAAAGTTTTCCGCGGAAATTTTCTGGGGAGCGCGATCACCACGCGCATGGTGCAACTGCTGAATTATTCACCTGCGTTTCGCGATCTGATTCGCGACGTATTCAGTGGCTCGCAGGATTATCGCAGCCTCAAACGCCGCCTGTGGGCGCAGCTCGGCATCACCGTCGCGGAATTCACACGCAGCTTCCTCGATCCACGCACGATAGCCTGCGCGCGAGCTGCCGCGCCCTCGGCTGCCGATAACCGCGAACCTTCGCGATGAAGCGACCAGCCAAGCCGCGCAAGCGCGCCAGCAATCCCATCAAGAATGTAAAACGCTCCGGAACTCCGGGACCGGCAGATGCAGGAAGGCCGGGCGTGGGCCTGGAATCCTCCATCGAGCGAGTAATCCCGCGCGAATGGACCATCGCAGCGTTCGATCCGAATCTTCCGGCGGTGCTCTCGACTCCCGCGATGGCGGGCATGATGGAAATCGCCGCTGCGCAAGCCGTGCGCGGCGAGCTGCCGCCCGGCGCCATCACAGTAGGCACGCGAATTGAGGTCGATCATCTGAAGCCTGCGACGGAGGGTGCGACCGTGCGCCTTGCGCAGCAGGCGCTGATGCTGCGCCGCAGCAGTTGGCGTTCGCACGTCGTCTCTATCGATGAATTGAGCGCAAACGAAGAAACTGCCATGCCGCTACAAATTCCCGATTCCAGGCCGAACCCGGAACGGAGCTACTCTCAGCGAGAGCAGCGGCGAATCCTTTACCGGGCCATGAACGACCTCACGCCTGGAATCCGTGCGGCGCTGGAAATCCGGGAGATTGGCGAGCAGTCGGTGAGGGAAACAGCGCAAATCCTGGGAGTTTCGATCCCGGCCGTGAAATCAAGAGTAAACCGCGGACGCAGGATACTTCGCGAAAAGCTCGAACGGCGCATGGCATTCAAGAACACAGTCCCCGCGCGCCAGGTGCAACCTGCGGCGTGATCCGCACTGGCAATAGCGACGAATCACAATTCAACAATGTTGGGTGAACTTTGGTTGGTGCCCGGAGAGGGAATCGAACCCCCACGACCTTGCGGTCACGAGATTTTGAGTCTCGCGCGTCTGCCAGTTCCGCCATCCGGGCGCCAGCTTTTCCTGAGTTTCGCAGCCTTGCAGCGCTCAGTCAAGTTGTGCTTGAGATAGCGCCAGAACGCATCAGCGGTCTAGTAACTGGCCGCCTGCGCGGCGTGCTTTCTTCCTCGCTCATTGCCGCCATCGCCGATCGCCAGAGGTCGTGAATTTCTCGCGGTTGATACGGCAGCGGAACCGAAGTAGTATTTGTGTTCGTGGCGCGATCCAGTCGCGCGCAGGACCATTCCCGCCTCCCAGGGAGAACGCCGTGAAGAGCCCCTCTTCGGATAGTGAAAATCAAAAAGTAAAAGAAGGCCTGACGCGTCGCCGCTTCCTGGAGACGACGGTCGGCACCACCGTAGCCTCGGCCATGGCGGGCAGTTTGCAGCCGCACGTGTCCGCGAACTTGCACGCGCATGCATCAGCGGCGGACGCGAGGAACGGAATTCCCTATCGGACGCTCGGCAACACCGGAGAGAAAGTTTCCTCCGTCGGCCTGGGCGGATATCACATCGGCATGCAATCCGACGAGCAGGACAGCATACGCATCATCCGCACCGCGCTCGATGAAGGCATCAATTTCCTGGACAACTGCTGGGACTACAACGCCGGCACCAGCGAAGTCCGCATGGGAAAAGCGCTGCAGGATGGCTACCGGCAAAAAGCATTTTTGATGACGAAAATTGACAGCCACACAAAGCAGGGCGCCACTTCTCAGATCAATGAATCGCTGCGCCGGCTGCAGACCGATCACATTGACCTGCTGCAATTCCATGAGGTGATTCGCGACACCGACCCCGAAGCGATTTTCGCGCCGAATGGATCGCTCGCAGCCGCGCTCGCCGCCAAGCAGCAGGGCAAGATCCGCTATATCGGTTTTACAGGCCACAAAAGCCCTCAAGTTCACCTGAAAATGCTGAACACCGCGTTCGCGCACAAGTTCACTTTCAATTCCGTGCAAATGCCGCTGAACTTGATGGACGCGCACTACGATAGCTTCGAAAAGTTAGTGCTGCCCGTGCTGGTGACGCACAACATCGGGGTGCTGGGCATGAAGCCGCTGGGAAACGGCCTGATCTTGCGGAGCAAAACGGCGGAGCCGGTGGAGTGCCTGCAATACGCGTTGAACTTGCCAACGAGCGTGGTCATCACTGGCTGCGACACACTGCCCATCCTGCAGCAAGCGCTGCAGACCGCGCGCACGTTCCGTCCGCTGAGCCAGGAACAAGCTGCGACGCTGCTAGCAAAGACCGAGAAGGCCGCGCAGGGTGGCGAGCACGAGCTATACAAAACGGCCCACAATTTCGATGGCACGATTATGAATCCGCAGTGGCTCGACTAGGTGGCCGCCCGACTCCGGATTCTAGTGGATCATGGCGGCTGACTTGATGGGAGATACGCATGGAGGATCAGGTTCGGTACTACAAAGCCAAGCTCCAGTACGAAATCGACCCCTGGGATTTGAATGAGGCCCTTGTACGAGGGGACAAGATCCTTCTTGTCGATACGCGATCGCCGGAGGCCTACGGAACAAGCCACATTCCTGGCGCTGTCAATATCCCACATCGCACGATGACTGCGGCAACGACGGCGCATTTGGACAAAGAGGCTTTAATCGTTACGTATTGCGATGGGATTCGATGCAATGGCTCGACCAAAGGAGCACTGAACATGGTCCAGCTTGGATTCCGTGTAAAAGAGTTGATTGGCGGTCTGGATTGTTGGCGCTTCGACGGCTATCCGGTTGCCGGATTAGAGTCCGTGCAGCCTTCCGGTTCCTGCGGTTGTTCATAGGCTAAGCTCGTCGAATGAGTTCGCCTGGCGGTACGTGAGCGCCGCTGTCACTATCTAAGGTCTTCGTTGTGGCTGAAGCCACTACCTACAAGGACTCCCGTTCCCGCTTTAACTTCCGCTGCCGCCTCGAATCAATCGGATCGCCTCCGGCAGGGCCGCAGCTTCTGCTTGTGTCCCGCCTCCCGAACCGCGCGACGCGGCGCCGTTTGCATCCTGCGCGTCCGCTGATCCGTCGCTGCCCTCGCCGGGGGCGAGAAAGAGATTCGATTCCAGGCCGTGCTGTTTCGTATAGAGATCGAAATAGCGTCCGCGCGCGGCGTACAAGGAAGCGTGCGTGCCGCGCTCGATAATTCGGCCGGCCTCGAGCACCAAAATCTGGTCGGCGCGCCGCACCGTGGATAGCCGGTGCGCGATCACAAATGTCGTGCGTCCGCGCATCAGATAGCGCAAGCCCTCCTGAATGAACGCTTCCGATTCGGAATCCAGGCTGGAAGTCGCCTCGTCCAAAATCAAAATCCTCGGATCAGCTAGAATCGCACGCGCAATGGAAACGCGCTGGCGCTGCCCTCCGGAAAGTTTCACGCCGCGTTCACCCACCACCGTGTCGTACTTGTTCTCGAATCCTTCCGCAAACTCATCTACGCGCGCGATGCGGCAAGCAGCCAGAATCTCCTCGTGCGTGGCATTCGGCCGCGAAAATCCCACGTTCTCGCGAATCGAGCCGTCGAAAAGAAAAGTTTCCTGCAGCACCACGCCCAGCTGCGTGCGGTAGGAATCCAGGCGCACTTTCGCCAAATCCACGCCATCCACCAGCACGCGGCCGCTCGTAGGCACGTAGAAAGCCGCGATCAACCCGATCACCGTGGATTTTCCCGCGCCCGAAGGACCCACCAGCGCAGTCACCGTTCCCGGCTGCGAGTTAAACGCAATTTCGTGCAGCACTTCCTTACCAGTATCGTAGGAAAAACTCACATCCTCGAAAATCACTTCGCCGCGAATGCGCTCCAGCGATTCGCGCCGGTTGGGATCTTCGTCTTCGGGGTTTTCGTTCAACACCTCGCGAGTGCGCTCCAGTCCCGCCAGAGCTTCGGTGATCTGCGGCCCTATCCCGACAATCTGAAACACCGGCGCCACCAGAAATCCCAGGAACAATGTGTACGAAAAGAATGTTCCAGCAGTCATAGTCCCCGCCAGAATCTGCCGCGCGCCAAGAAACATGATCAGCGCACTGACGATCCCCATCAGGCTGGTTGCCGAAAGGCTCATCAACGAAGTAGCGGTGAGGGTCTGCAGCACGTTGTCCAGCAGCCGCTGCACGCCCGCGCCAAAAACTTTTTCCTCGCGCGCTTCGGCGTGGTAGCCCTTAACCACGCGCACTCCGCCGATGGATTCCGTCAGCCGGCCCGTCACTTCGGCGTTGATCTTCGGCCGCGCGCGGAAAATCGGGCGAATGGTCTTGAACGCGCGGTTCAGCGCCACGCCAAAAATAAATAACACGACGAACGCGACGGCCGTCATGCTCACGCTGGTACGCAGCAGGTACACCATGGCGATCACAGCCGTCATGATGCCGCCCGCGAATTCCACCAGGCCCGTGCCGATCAGGTTGCGCACGCCTTCCACGTCGCTCATGATCCGCGAAATCAACACGCCGGTTTTGTTCCCGTCGTAATACGATACCGGCAGCCGTCCGATGTGCGCCTGCACTTTTTCGCGCAGCTCGGAGATCATTCGCCACGAAGATTTGGAGAGCAGTTGGGTCAACGCGTAGGAAGTGAGTCCCTGAATCACCGTCGCCGTCACCACCACAAGGACGATCACCGGCAGCAGGCGTGCTTGCCGTTTCAAAATTACGTCATCGAGTAGATATTTTGTGGAAGCGGGCAGGACGAGTCCCGAAACCCGGTTAATCACCATCAGCCCGAAACCTATCGCCAGAACTCCGCGGCGCGGCTTGATCAGCGCCAGAACGTCGGGCAGCAGCTTCCAGTCGAATTTCGCTTTCGCGGGCTTGCCCTCGCCGCTGTTCTTCTTTTCTTGGCGCTCCATCCGGTTGCCCATGCGTTCGACGCCGGGATTGGCTTGTCTTCCGAGCATTCCTCACTATACCTTGAAATTCTTTTCGCTGCCTGCGCCGCACAAGCGTTCGCTGGGAATGCTTTCTCCGCGTTCACTGTGTTGAATCTTTTGACGTTTCGATAAAGCCTCACCCCAGTTGTTCCGCCCCACTACGGGTGATAGACTCCACGCATGGCCAAGAAAAAATCAGCAAGCAAAAAGAAATCCGCGAAGAAACCGGCAAGCCCAAAAAAGAAAGCAATCCTCCAGAAAAAGGCCCAGGCAAAAAAGATCACGCCGAACAAGAAGCTGGCGCGGCGCAAGAAGACGCGGCCCCGCGCGCCCGCCGAGGTCTCCAATCCCATTGTCTCGCCCAGCCGCCGCGGCCTAGGTCCCGGCGCGGGCGGACAATCCGGCGACAATCAAGGCCTCTCCCGCAAGGAGTCCGCCGATTCCGAAAGCGTCGAGGAATTGAGCGAAGAGGGTCAGGAGTACGAGGCGGAAGTGATTAGCGGCGTCGAAAACGCGCGCGATCCCGACCAGGGGGATGTCACTACGAAGGAAGTTCCCGAAGACGACGTGCCTACCGAGTACGACGACCAGTAACAAGCTAGCGATAGCGCAAACTCTCGCAGCAACGGCAAAAAGAAAACTCCGCCACTCGACCCAGGAGCGCAAGCGGTCTAGGGTCGAGCACACGAAGCTACGTCTCAGCACGTCGTTTTCGCTTTACCGCTTCGCTCTGCGGCTAGCGCGAGCCTGCTGTGTGGGCCTTGGTGCGTTCGCTACGTTCTTCACTGGAGGAATCTTCCGCATGTCGCTCGGGTTGATCATGAAGTGTTTTCAGGAACCCATCTACTTCCGCCGTGGCCTTTTCTTTTGCGAGGCCGTAGCGTTCTTGCACGCGTCCGATAAGAACATCGCGCTTACCGGCAATCACCTGAATGTCGCTGTCGGTTAAGTGCCCCCATTTCTGCCGCACCTGCCCCGTTATCTGCTTCCATTTGCCTTCCAATTGGTCTGTGTTCATTTCGATTTTCCCCTTTGCGATCGCTGGCGCATTCACTCGCCCCAAGTGCTGCCCTTAATTGCGGCGTTCGCTCGTCCACTGGATATGCTCGCAATGCTTCTGCCAGCACTGTGGTCATTTCCGAAGTGGAGCATGGAGAAGACGTTACGCTCTAGGAACGCCCGGGCCCATGTGCCGGCGAGGACCCGGCACTATGTAATTTTGGCCTGGTTTCGATGGTTTTTCCTCGGCTCGGGTCTGGCACCCGGCACTGGATTTCCCCCGCGGCCGCCCCGGCGACGCTTCCCAATAAAGGAATCGCCTGGTGACTTTTTCACACCTTCGTTGTTGCGAAATTGTCACATCGCGTTGGCGCGAGTAACCTTGCTTGCTGCGATTGCATCTGCTACAGATGGAAGAAGTCGTGATTCGAATTTGCCGCTTTATTTTTGCATCAAAATCTCGCGGCTCGGGTTAGAAGGCAGCATGAGGGGATTTCTCGCCGTGCTCCAGGAAATCTACGTTGTGCGGCCGGCGAAAGTACCGAAGGGACAGCATAAATATCTGTTTGCACATCTCGTTCGAAGGAATAAGCCCATGAACAAGCGTGCGTGGTTGGCGAGCTTATTAGCCGTTGTAGGAGCGTTTGGGCTGGCGGCCTGCGGCGGCGGGAACGGAGGAAGCCCTCCGCCCGTGGTCAGCGTGACCATCACTACCGACGTGTCGAACATCGAGACCTTCCAGACCGTGCAATTCAGCGCCACTGTGACCGGGACTTCGAATACCGCCGTCACCTGGCAGCTCAGCTGCAATACGACGCCGGCATCGGCTTGCGGCACGATGTCCGCCGCCGGCATGTACGTGGCGCCAAATACTGTGCCGACGCTTTCTACCGCGAGCAGCACCGATCCGGCCACCCTCACCGTTACAGCCACTTCGCAGGCTGACTCTAATGCTACCAATAGCGTCGGATTCACCGTTGACTCACTGAACATGCAGCCGTACACGGCACCCGTACCGCTCGGCTCCTCCGGGGGAAATGCGGACGCTATTTGCCTCACCCCGGCGCCGGGATTTTGCTTTGGCGGAACGCTGGGATCGTTGCTGACAAGCAATGCTACGCCCCCTGCACTCGTTATCCTTTCCAACAATCACGTCCTGGGTATGAGCGATGGCGCAACTGTCGGACAAGAAGTGACGCAGCCCGGAGTAATTGAAACGAACTGCTCTCTCATCGGGACGATCAACGTCGCGACTGTGACCAACATTCTCAGCCTGCAGAATCAACCCGTTCCGGCGTTTCCTGTGGACGTCACCACCGCCCAAATCACCACCGGACAAGTGGACCTAACTGGCAGCATTTTGGAATTGGGAGCGGTCACCAACGGCGTGCCGCAACCCGCACCGCCCGCAGCGGGCACGGGTGTGGCTGCCAGCATGAGTGAATTACTGGCGAAAAGTGGGCGCACAACGGGCTTGACGTGCGCGGAGGTTGAAAGCATCGATCTAACCGGCCTGATCGTGGGATATTCAGAGGGCTGCGCGACCGCCACTTCGTTTTCGGTCACTTACAATGACGAGATCGAAGTCGGGAACATGTTCAACGGCCAGAACTTCATCGGCGACGGAGATTCGGGCTCGCTTGCCGTCGATGCGGCCACAGCACAGCCGGTAGCGCTGATGTTCGCTGGCAATGAAAATAGTGCGATCGGAAACCCGGTCGCCGATGTGCTCAACGCATTGCACGCCAGCACTGGCCATACCTACACATTCGTCGGCGGCGCGCAGCACGCAGTGCCGGGATGCTCACTGCCGGGCCTCAGCTCAGTGAAAGTGACGCCGCAATCCGCCGCTGCTCTTCCCGCTGGCGTCGCCCAGCGCGGCCAGACAGCTGCCGCGAGCTACAGCACGCAAATCATGAATACTCCTGGCGTCTCGGCTTACGGCGGGGGCGGCAGCCTCGACGCTCCCAACGAGCCAGCCGTCCTGATGTTCGTCGCGCCCGGCGCATCGCACGCCGGCATTCCGACGACGATTGACGGAGTACGCACCCGCCTGATTGAATCGAATTCCGATTCCGCGCGCGGCGCTTTGAGCACGCAGCAAAGCGCGCAACTCGCGTCGCAATCGGAGCAGGCGCAAGCCGTTGAAATCCTGGCCAGCGCCATCGAGCACACCAAAACCATCAAGGAGCAACACGTAGCCGAACTGATGAGCGATCCCGCGGTCGTAGGCGTGGGGGTCAGCGCCAGCCTCGATAGCCCCGGCGATCCCGCGTTGATGATCTTCGTGCTGAAAGGCAAAGCGCACAACGCGATTCCAGCTACGATTGACGGCGTGCGCACGCGAATCAAGGAAACCAGCCCATTCCGCGCCAACGTAGCGCACCCGCTGAAGTCGCCCGTCGGCGCCGGCTGCCACATGCCGAAGAACGCGCCCGCGACGACGCTGAACGCAGCTCCCGCGGCGCTGCAATCAAGCGCATCACCAAGTCCGAGCGTTCAACCGATAGCGCTCACAATCACTCAGCGCTAAGACGTCAAAATAAATCCAGCGGACGCGACACGCTTCTTGCGCGGTCATCCTGAGCGCAGCAAAGGATCTCGCTTGCCTTCGCCTTTCTCTGCGCCCTATGCGTCTCTGCGGTAAAATCCGCACCAGCGTCGCGTACCATGCGCTCGCCGCCTTCTATCCACCGCGACTAATGATATCCTCCTCCTAGACCTGACATGGCGCCGAAGAAGCCAGCCACTCTGCAGTACATCTGCCTCGCGATCCTCTTCGTGCTCGTCTGCGCGTACCAAGCCCGCGCGATGCTCTACTACTTCCCCGAAATGTTTCATCACCAGGCTGTTGGCTGGCCCTTCATCCCCACTTACACCGCCGGCGAGCCGCACGCCACGTTCGTGCTCCCCAACGGAATCGATGCCGGAATAAAAGAAGGTGACATCCTCGTCGCCATCAACGGACGTCCTTTCACCGCCACAGCCGTCTACGGCGAAGCGATAGCACACGCCGCAGCGGGCGACTCGATGCAAGTAACCGTCCGCACGCCCGGCGATGCCGCCCCGCGGACCGTAAACGTGACCCTCCAGCCGCACCGGCTCTTCTTGAGCAGCGCAGGCGTTGTGATGGTCGTGACGCTGAAAATCGTCCTACCCATCTTTTGCATCCTGCTGGGATTCTGGGTCGCCGCGGTGCGCCCGCGCGATCCTTCTGCGTGGCTGTTAGTGCCGGTCCTGCTCCCTCTCTCCACTCTTTACAATGCCGGGATCGAAAGCTGGGGTCCGGGGATTCGGGATCTCGCGACGATCTATCGATTTGCCGTCGGTGCCGAGTGGCCTCTCTTCATGTTCCTGTTCGGCTTGTATTTCCCGGAACGCTCGACGGAACGCGAAGATCCTCGCTGGTGGCGCTGGACCACCGCCATTTTTATTCCCACCCTGATCGTCGTCGCCATTCTAATCGTCGTCGAACAGGTCGGCGAAATCGAAAATTTCGCCGCAGTTTCACGGCTGTCCGCATTTCTGGAACACATGAGCCCGCTGCTTTTTCTGCTTAATTTTGCCGGCGTCGGCAGTTTCTTCGCGTCCATGAAAATCAAATCGGGCCTGGCAGCATCGCGCGACGTCAAGCGCCGCTTCAATCTGGTATACGCCGGCGCGACGCTCGCCATGACGCCGCTTTTCATTCTCTCCATCGTGCAGATCTTCAAAGGCAAGCCGCTCGAGCAGATTTTCCCGGAGTGGCTGGTCCTCGGCGGCCTGTTGATGTTGATGTTTTTCCCGGTGACGCTCGCCTACGCGATCGTGGTGCAACGCGCGATGGACGTGCGCGTGGTAATTCGTCAAGGCCTGCAGTATGCGCTGGCGCGCCACGGCGTCCTGGTTCTGCAAATCATCCTCACCAGCATCATCGTCACGGCAGCGGTTACTCTGGAAAGCGGCGCCGAGCGCAGTCGGCCCCAGAAGATAATAATTATTTCCGTCAGTTTCATCGCCATCCTGTGGCTGCGGAAATTGTCGGGCTCTGTTCGCGTGTGGGTTGATCGCCGTTTCTTCCGCGACGCCTACAACGCCGAACAGATTCTTTCCGGACTGAGCGATGAAGTTCGAACCATCGTCGAAACCGAGCCCCTGCTGGAACGTGTCGCACAGCGCATCGCCGAATCTCTGCACGTGCCGCGCGTCGCCGTGCTGCTCGAAGATGGCGGCTGGTACCGGCCGGCCTACGCGATGGGTTACGCATCGGCACCCGAGGGAGGCCTGCCGGATTCCGCCGCCACGATTCAGCGCCTGCGCCGGGATTCCGATCCCGAACGGATTTATCTCGACGATCAATATTCTTGGATTAACTCTTCTTCGGTTTCGGAAGAGGAAAGGCGAACGCTTGGTGACCTTCACCCGCAACTCCTGTTGCCTCTATCCATGAAGGAAAAACTTCTCGGCGTTATCGCGCTCGGTGAAAAACGTTCCGAAGAACCGTACTCCGGCAGCGACCTTCGGCTGCTGAAGTCTGTCGCGACGCAAACCGGCCTGGCGCTCGCTAACGCGCAGTTAACCAGCGCCATCGCCGTCGAAGTGGGCCGCCGCGAAAAAATGAACCGCGAGATCGAAATCGCCCGCGAAGTGCAGGAGCGATTGTTCCCGCAGAAACTGCCGCCGGTTGCCGGTGTGGATTATCGCGGACGCTGCCGCACTGCTTTGGGTGTCGGCGGCGATTACTACGATTTCCTCGCGCTGCCCGGCGGAATGCTCGGCGTCGCGCTGGGCGATATTTCAGGCAAGGGTATTCCCGCGGCGCTGATGATGGCCAGCCTGCAGGCTTCCTTGCGCGCCGAAGCGATGCGCGCCGGGAACGAAATCGCTGCGCTGATGTCGCGCGTCAATCAGGCTTTGTACGAAGCTTCCTCGGCCGATCGCTACGCCACTTTTTTCTACGCGCAGTTCGACCCAGAGTCGCGCCGTCTCACGTACGTGAACGGCGGCCATTGCGCGCCGCTGCTTTTTCGCGCGGATACGAGTGGAGGAACCGCCGGAGTCGAACGTCTCGGCAGCAAGAAAATCGAACGGCTCGACGAGGGCGGCCCCGTCATCGGATTAATTCCGGATTGCGCATATCAACAAGCGGAACTCACGCTTGCCTGGGGCGATTGTCTTGTCATCTTCACCGATGGCGTTAGCGAAGCCATGAATCCTGCGCTCGAAGAATGGGGCGAAGAGCGCCTGATTGCCACCGTCGTTGCGGCGCAAGGATGCGAAGCCTCGGAAATCATCATGCGCATCATGCAAGCAGCCGATCAATTCGCCGCAGGCGCGCCGCAGCACGACGACATGACCCTGATCGTTCTGCGCTTTCTGTGATCGCCCAAAACATTGCCAGTTGCTTTTCCCGGCCTGGCGCATCTATAAACAGGGTGAATCCAGCCCACCGACGGAGGTTCCAGCAATGAAAATTCGCACCGCAATCCTAGCTGCAGCTCTGTGCGCTTCAAGCATCGCACCGCAGTCCGCATCGGCCCGCACTACGCCACCGCAAAAGTCATCCGCGCAGATGGCGCAATCGGCGCACTCGGACATCGTCAACGCCGCCGGCCAGAAAATCGGCACGGCCATCTTATCCTCGTCCGCACGCGGCGTGCGCATTGACGTGGACGTGACCCAACTAACACCCGGCACGCATGGCATCCACATTCACACCGTCGGAAAATGCGAAGGCCCCGATTTCAAAACGGCAGGCGGCCATTTCAATCCAGCGGGGAAAAAACACGGAAGGGACAACCCTGAAGGCCCGCACAACGGCGACCTACTAAATCTAGAAGTGGGGGCCGACGGCCATGGCACCGCGTCGCTACTAGATGCCAACGTTACACTGCACGATGGCCCGACTTCGCTATTTCAACCCGGCGGCACGGCACTTGTGATCCATGCCGCGCCTGACGATTACAAGACCGACCCAGCAGGAAATTCCGGCGCGCGCATTGCCTGCGGCGTGATCGTAAAATAATTAATTGTGCGCGGGTCTTCGCGGGCAGCGGAACGCCCGCGATTGCTGTCGGCAAAGCATCCTGAGGTGTTGGAAAGTTACTGCGTGTCAATCGTGCGCAACGCCGTCTGTTCATCCGGGAAATCGGTGAACACCGTGTGCAGATTGGTCATATGCAGGATTTCACGCGCACGCGGGCTCAGATCCACAGCGTGCAACTCAGCATTATTCTTGCGCGCCGAATACAATCCGCGGATCAGCTGCCCGATCCCGGAGCTGTCCAGGTAGGAAACGTCGCGAAAATTCAGCAACACGCGCTTGCGCCCGTCTTCGAAAAGGTCCAGGAGCAATTCGTGAACCGCTTCTCCTTCGATCAGCGTAAATCTTCCGCGCACATCCACCACCGTTACGGTTCCCAGCTGACGAGTGCTAGCACTAAAACCCACTAATGGCCTCCCCACAGATGTAGCTGCCATCTTACCGCACGCACGCGGAAATTCTGAAATCGCGCCGGCAGACGCATCACAGTCGCCGCGCGAAAAAAGTTCGGTGCAGAGACGCTACGAAGATATTTCGGCCAGCCAGGAATCCAGCAACTTCAGTTGCTCGGGCGCGGGATTAAGGAAAGTCACGCCCATGCCCATGCCGTGCTGCACGTATACGATCTTGCCTTTGGTTTCGAACACGCCTTGATCGCGCGAAATGCGGACGTCGAGCCCGGTGCCCTCCGGCAACGTGATCAGCACGTCCACGTAGCATCCCTTCCGGCTGATTTCGGAGATGCGGCCGGAAATTCGCGTGTCGGTGTGTGGCTCGCGCAATTCGATGCTGGCGATCAATGTGAAGCGCGGAACTTCGCGGTGTTCGCGGTAGGGCCCCCCGGGGTTGACAGGTGTGCCGGAAAATCCGCCCATGAGTGATTCTCCCAACGGCGCCAGAGACTTGTGCCAGAGTGGCACACCCTCGACCGCGCCGCTACCTTTCTCTGGCCTGCTGACGCCAAAAGTGAACCGCCGCTTTCTGTTCGCCTTACTCTAGCCGGGCAAATCGCGCGCAGGCATTCGTCGTACGCTGTTATTACCAACGCGTAACTTCGTATAATTTTTAGGGGTATCGGTACTTATACCGATCCCCAGTGCTCCTGTTTTCGCTTTCTTAACGGTCGGCCCTTGGCTCTAACTTGGACCTGAGATAACCTAGGGCAGCTTTGGGAATTTGCTACCGTCGCCTGGGCGGCACTTTTTGAGGGCTGCGGATTTTCCGGGTTCTTCAGACCAATCGCGCGTGGAAACGGGAATCTGCTTCCAATTGAAAGCAGACTTTTCCATTTTCCGGTTTTCGTCGGTATTTTCGATTCCCAAAGGCGGAAAGAAGGAAGCCGCCACGAGCTGCTGCGCAGGCCCGGGGCAATTTTCGTTCTTCGTAGGATTAAGCGGGTGGGCAGCTTCATCCCCCCGCACCTTCAGACTACCGGACCGTTGGGCTCCGGGGATAGGTCACGCAAATGGAGCCAGGGACACGTTCAGGAGATCAACTGCGGGAGCTCCGCAGCCGTATAGGCGTAACCACGCGGGAAGTGGAAGAACTAAGCAGGAAGATTGCCCTCGAGTCCGAAAACGAGGAGTTCTACATCTCCAACGCATGGCTGACGCAGATCGAGAACCGGAATTCTGTCCCCAGCATCTACAAACTATTCAGCCTTAGTGTTATCTACCGCGCGAAATTCACCGATCTGCTTGCCGCCTTTGGCGTCCTGCTCGATGAAACCATGCGTTATCAGATGTCCACACCGCTGCAGAATACCCACTTGGCCACGCTGGAGGCTCCCGCCACCGACAAAATCATGAATTTCCCCGTGCGTTTTGACCGCGGCTTCAACCTGGAGAAGACCAACCTTCTTTCGCGGATGGTGGAAATATGGGGCGAAGTTCCGATTTCATTCATTCAGAAACTGGACTTGCGCCACTGCCAGTACGGATATATCGGCATGGACGACTCTTCAATGTATCCGGTGTTGCGCCCCGGGTCATTCGTACAGATTGATAGCCATATGAACCGCACCCACCCCTCCAGCTGGCGCACCGAATTCGACCGGCCCATTTACTTTATCGAATTGCGCGACAGCTACGCGTGTTCGTGGGTCGAATTGCGAGGCTCGGAACTCACTCTCGTCCCCCACCCTCTTTCGGGGTCGGCGATCCGGCAGTTCCCCTACCCGGATGAAGCGGAAATCATTGGACAGGTGACAGGGGTCGCGATGCGCCTGGTTTCGTGCGAACCATCAGACGCGCCTCCAAAATAGCCAGGGCCACCTTCAGGTTGGAAAAAACAAGCTCGCTGGATAGCGAATCAACTCCCACTGGAACGGCTACCCGATAGGGTTCCAGTCCTTTCCAGGCCGCTATGAAATCGCCGGGCGCGACGCGCGTGCTTCGCAAGTACGCTTCCAGCTCGTGGACCAGCTCTTCCAGCGACGCAGCCACCAGTTCCTCGAATGCCTCGCGATGGCATCCCGCGAGCGCTTCACAGGCAGCTTCTTCTGAAAAACGCGCCGCGAGCCCGTGGTGATAATACAAACCGGTGTTGTAGTCGCGCGTCGAAGCCAGGTAAATCAATCGTTCCAACGGCTGAGTCATCTCCACCAGAGTGCGGCGGCGCAGATCGTCCGTCGCCGCCAGCACATCCATGTGTTTGGGTGGGGCGCCCATGGACTAAATCGCCGCCCCATCACCGGCCGAACTGCGGCGGAACGATTCCAGCGCCGGCGGATTCAAAAATGCCAGCGACTTTTCCGATGCCGCGCAAACGCGTCCGGCGGCTGCTGTCAGCACGCCCACCACCGCGCGCGCTCCGTACGGCCCGCGCGAGTACAGCAGGATGCGCAACGCGCGGCAAGCCAGCAGCAGTAGGGCCAAATCCAGTGCCAGGCGGATTTCCGTTACTACGCTCAGCTTTGCGTGCAGCCGCGAATAATCCAGATGGAATCGCATTAGATTGCGAATTTCGCAGCGCACCCGCCGGACCCACATCAGCGAAATCCGCTTACGCTCCTGCAGAAACAGATTTCCAATGTCCCCGGAGCCTACCCTCGTCACGTAGCGAAAATCCTCAGGATCGAATATTCGCTCGATCAGATTTTCTGGCAACAATCCCAACTGCAGCGTGCGCAACGCCTGTCGCGCCTCCACGAACTGCCGCCCGCATCCCTCGACCGGCGCGCGTTCCCTTCGCGCCAGCAGCCACAAGAAGATCAGCAGGCCGATGCCCACCAGTAAATAGAGCAGCAACCCAATCATGAGCCCGCCGCCCCACGCAAATTGGAGCGCACCGATTCCAACTGCGCTCGTGTGCCGTGAACCAGCGCGTCGTAGCCTCCGCCGCCCCGCCCTCCCCGCCCGTTTGCGGGCGGCTTCGGATTCGGGCTGTAAGACCATAGTGCGACCGTCCATACGATCAGAGCAAAAAAGTACGAGGCCGACTGCAAATCGCTCCAGATTCCATCGAAGCGTGGTCCTAGGAACGCACGCAGCGCCAGCGTCGTCAAACTCACGCCCACGTACGCTCCGAAACCAACGATCATGCCAGTGACGTTCTTACCAAGCTCGACACGATAGTAAAAAACGATCGCCAGAATCGTCGCCAGCACCAGCGCTTCAATCACGCGCAGATCCCGCTCCAGGTCCACCGTCGCAGCCGACGTGGACCAAACTGCGCGACTCGCCACACTCCATTCCACAAGACAGAACGTCACTATAAACACCGCGCAGCTTGCCCGTCGCGCCATGCGCTCGGCTCCGGGATAGGAAGCCAGCGCTTGCCGCACAATTTCCAACACCACTCCGCAACCCATCGCCAGCGTGGCAAACTGTGTCGGCCAATACCACGCTTCATAAAATCCCAGCTGCGAGCGCCCGATATACAGTCCCGCGGATACGATGAATATGCAGGAAATATAAGCGTAAAAATAAATGTACTTGGTGAACGTCTTGGTCTGAACGGAACGCACCAGCAGCGTGAATTCAAGCAACAACCCGGCGAGCCACAGAAGTAAACTTAACATGTCCGTTACTGGCGCAAATCGTAGCACAAATCCAGAGAGAGAATTACAGGTTTCTCCCCCCCCGCCAGCGCGTTCTGTTCGACCGTTTAGCCCGTCGTTACCGCATCAAGCCCGCCTATTAGACCGCCACCGCCAACGCCTTGGGCGGGACCGGGGGTTGCGTGCCATCGAACACCGAGGCGGACGTTTGGGTCATCTTCGGAGGAACCGGCGGTTGGGTGCCGTCGAGAAACGCCGCCTTAGGCGGAACCGGCGGTTGCGTCCCATCCAACACTCGAGCGAATGCTTCCATCGCTTTGGGCGGCACAGGGGGCTGCGTGCCATCCAGAAACGCCGCCTTAGGCGGAACCGGCGGTTGCGTCCCATCCAACACTCGAGCGAATGCTTCCATCACTTTGGGCGGCACAGGGGGCTGCGTGCCATCCAGAAACGCCGCCTTAGGCGGAACCGGCGGTTGCGTCCCATCAAACATTGCCGTCAAGTGGTTGTGTGACATTGCCTTGAGTGGCGCGACGCTTGCCTCCAGGCTGAAAACCACAAACAAAAACACCACTGCTGAAGCTATCCGGTTCATTGCGATCTCCTGTTTTTGGTCTTGGGCGCGTTTTAGCGCGTGGTGACCGTACAGGCGCGGAGCGAGCAAAACCTCGTGCGACGGAAAATGCTTGGGATTCAAAGCAGGAATGCCAATGTGGGCTTATTCGGGGGAAACAGCGAAGCAGCGAGGAGCGCGCTACGGTTCTGTCGCGCCTTTCAACGGATCCTTTCGCTCGTACTTATTGCCGAACGACCTCAAGTTAGTAGTCTCGTTACTAGGCCTTTATGCCGTTACCAGAATGGAACCCCTGCGGTACATACGTATATCCCGCGTGTCCACGCTCTGGCATTCTTTGTCGAGTCGTACACCAGCGAGGACCCATGTCGGAGATTCATGCTCAGAACTCGGCGCCGTCGGAGCGTCAGGCCCCTCCGCCCTTCGAGCCGGACAAAATTCGCGAGCATCTGTACCACCTTGATCGCCGCCAGTGGTGGCTGTGGAGTACGACGGTCGCAGTGATTCTGTTGCTGACGCTCGCCGTAGCGTCATTCGCCTTCCCTGCTATGCTCAGTCGCGAGGAATCTTCTTACTCGTTTTACCTGAACCAGGCCGTGCGTGCCTTGGTGGGGCTCGTTCTGGTCTTCAGCGTCTATCTGATTTATCAGCAGGTCCAGCTCATGCGACTCCGTCACGAAGTCGCCGACCAGATGCAGTCCCTCGCTAAGGTGGAAACTCTGGCGTCTGAGGTTTACAAGCTCGCGGCACTCGATCAGCTCACCGGTCTTTACAATCGCCGTTCCGGCGAGCAGCGCCTGGCACAGGAAATCAGCCGCGCGCAACGCCATGGCCGGCCGCTCACCGTGCTGCTGATGGACCTCGACGGCCTGAAACAGATTAACGACCGGCACGGACACGCCGCGGGCGATACCGTGCTCAAGGGCTTCGCCGATCGCCTGCAACGCGCCATTCGCGGCTCGGATCTGGCCGTGCGCCTGGGCGGCGACGAATTCATGGCCCTGCTTCCGGAATGCCGCTCCGAAGAGGTCCGGCACGTCCTGGGTCGCCTGGAAGGCATGGAGTTCGAGTTCGATAATGAGAAATTGCGCCTGCAGTATTCCCGCGGCTGGACCGATTACGCCGCCGGTGAAACACCTCAGGAACTTTTGAAACGTGCCGATATCGCTCTATATGAGAACAAGCGCGCCGGCAAACGCAGGGAAGTAGCGCCGCTGCAAACTCCGGTGGCGCAGTCCACGATCTAGCGGCCGGAACAGACTCTTGGAGTCCTATCCGGGCTCTTGTCATGGGACGCGACGAATTCACGCCGAGATCGTGTAACCGAGCACGTCGGAAGCACGTTTCACCACAGAAATGTTCTTGTGAGGAACAATACTCGAAATATCGCTTGCGCTAATTTGAGGGTTACTCGTAAGATACGCCCTAGTTAGAGGAAAGATACCATGCCCAAAGAGAAACCAAAGGTAAACATCGGAGAAGTAATCAAATCCTACCGCGCCGATCGCGGGCTTTCCCAAGGCGATATCGAGCGCCGCACGGGGCTGCTCCGTTGTTACCTCTCGCGCGTCGAAAACGGCCACACCGTTCCCTCGCTCGAAACCCTTGCGAAAATTGCCGAGGCCATGGAAATCTCCCTCGCCGACTTTTTCCCAGGCAGCGATACGCCCGGAGACCGAGAGACTCGCAAGATGCTCGGCGAACTCTCCGAAGAAGAAATCCGCTTCCTCGCGGACATCAAAAAATATTCCACGACCCTTTCCGACGACGATAAAAAACTCGTCCTGGCCATGATCCGCAAGATGGCCACCATCACTCCACCGCCATCGCGCGTGAACGGCAAGTCCGCCAATATCGGCCGCCGCCCCGAATACTAGGTCTAGCTCGCGGCGACACTATCTGTTTTCGTTTTATCATCTTCTTTTATCAATGTGCATCTGCGTTCATCTGTGGTGCCTTTGAACTCCATAGCACCGCCGCCAAGCACCGCTAGCACGATACCTCGTCAATTCGTTACAATAGACAGGACATGACACAGAAGCGGCACAAAACCGTAGGCGTAAAAGTTGGGAAAATCCAAGTCGGTGGCGGCGCGCCAGTCGTCGTCCAGTCCATGACGAACACCGACACGGTGGACATAGCCTCCACCACCCAACAATGCCTCGAACTAGCCCAGGCCGGCTCCGAACTCGTCCGCATCACGGTAAATATTCCCGAAGCCGCGGCCGCCGTGCCGGAAATCAAGAAGCGCCTTCTCGATGCCGGCTGTGACGTCCCCCTGATCGGCGACTTTCATTACAACGGCCACGTGCTTCTTACGAAATACCCCGCCTGCGCTAGCGCACTCGATAAATTGCGCATAAATCCCGGCAACGTCGGCGCCGGCCAGCGCCGCGACGAGCAATTTTCCACCATCTGCAAGGTCGCGCGAGATCACAACAAGCCCGTGCGCATCGGCGTGAACGGCGGCTCGCTGAATCAAGAGCTGGTGATGCGCAAGATGCAGGAAAACACGGACAAAGACCTCGGCAAATCCTCCGAAGAAATCATCAACGAGTGCATGGTCCTCTCGGCCCTGGAATCCACCGCGCTGGCCCTCGAATGCGGCCTGCGCAAAGATCAAATAATTATTTCGTGCAAAGTGTCCCGCCCGCACGATCTGGTCGCGATTTATCGCGACCTCGCCTCGAAGACCGATCAGCCGCTGCATCTCGGCTTGACCGAAGCGGGCATGGGAGCAAAAGGTCTCGTATGGTCTTCCGCTTCGATGGGCATTCTGCTCGATGAAGGCATCGGAGACACGATTCGCGTTTCGCTCACGCCGCGTCCGGGTGGTGATCGGCGCGACGAGGTCTACGCCGCCTGCGAGCTGCTGCAATCTCTCGGCCTGCGCACTTTCGCGCCCAGTGTCACTGCCTGCCCCGGCTGCGGACGAACCACCAGCACCACGTTTCAGGAATTAGCGGAAAGCATTCAGGGCTACATTCGCGACAAAATGCCCGAGTGGAAGCGTTACTACGAAGGCGTGGAAGATATGAAGCTCGCGGTGATGGGCTGCATCGTCAACGGTCCCGGCGAATCTAAAGCCGCCAACATCGGCATCAGCCTCCCCGGCACCGGCGAAGCGCCCCGCTGCCCCGTCTACATTGACGGCAAACATTTCAACACGCTGGAAGGCACCTACGACGAGCTCTCCGCCGCGTTTCAAAAGCTAGTGGACGACTACATCGCCACAAAATACGCGAAACGCGAACACCCGCTCCCAGAAGTAAACGTCCCACCGCCCCCAGCAGCAACCGCGAAATCCGCATTACGCGTACTTGCGTAATCCATATGGAGTGCGGCGGCTTGCCGCCGCTTTCGCCGAGAAGCCAGACTAACCGCAAACCGCACCAGGAGAGGCAAGCCTCGCCCGTTCAGTCGTAAACCGTGGCACAGCCCTGCACTCTCCTGGACGCGTCGCGAGAGCACAAGAAATCCGCCAGCACAATTGGCAATCCGCATTGACATATTCGCGCCACAATCATGCAACCTCATCCCACACACCTACGTCAATCCGTGTAGAGTCAGCTGAGTATACTCGGCGCGCTGCACCAGCTGGCGGAGCAGGTTCGAAGGAGCCCACCCATGCGAAGAACATTCCTGATCGTCGTAGCGATGACCCTGTTGCTGCCGTCCTTGGCCGCCGCCAAACCAAAAAAGAAAACCTACGGCAACGCGCCACAGGACGTTTTCCAAGCTGCGCTCAAGACAGCCCGCGATCGCCACGTCGTGACCTTCGTAGACGAAAAAAACCTGCTGTTTACCTTCAGCACCGGCGCCTCCGCCTTCTCCCAGGGCTTCATCGCGAACGCGTCCATAGAACCTGCGCCAGTTGGCGGCGCCACACTCACTATTAACGTGCAGAAGAAAGATAGCGGCAGCCTCGACTTCGACGCGGGCGACCGCATGGCCGACAAATTCTTCGATCAAGTAACGGAGGAACTGGCAGGAGAAACAAAACAAGCCGCTGAGGTAAAACCCGCGGCGCCTCCCGTAGCGATTCCCGCGTCGGTAGTCGCGACGCAAGTGCCGTCATCTGCGCCCGGCACAGTCACAGTTTCCACGAATCCCGCAGGCGCAGAGGTCTCTGTAGACGGCAATTTCGTAGGCAACGCCCCGGCCGACCTGAAACTTCCCCCCGGAAAACACTCCGTAGCCGTCTCACTGGACGGCTTCAAACCCTGGAGCCGCGACATGACAGTCCTATCCGGTTCCAAAACCAATCTCGACGCCACGCTGGAAAAACAATAGCGGCCGGGTAGCACAGGCAACAATCTTGCCTGTGCGGCTTCCGTAGCGCCGGCCTGCCTGCCGGTAGGCAGGCGTCTCGCCGGCTTATTTTTGTGAGGAACGCAACCGGTAATGGCCAGAACCGTCACCCGTGCCGCAGCGCGTTCAACGGATCGGTGCGCATCGCGCGCCGCGCCGGAATGTAACTAGCCGCCAGCGCCACGCCAGTCAATAGCACCGCAACGCTGGCGAACGTCGCGAGGTCCGTCGGCCGCACGCCAAACAGCAAGCTGGCCATCAATCGCGTCAGAGCCAGCGCCGCAATCACACCAATCCCCACGCCCGCCAGCACCGCGCCAATTCCCTGCCCGATCACGAGCTTCAGCACATCCGCTGGTTGCGCGCCCAGCGCCACGCGAATCCCGATCTCACGCGTCCGCTGCTGCACGGTGTACGAAATTAACCCATACAATCCAATCATCGCTAAAACCAGCGCAAGCCCCGCGAAACTACCAATCACGAGCGAAGGATACCGCCGCAGAAAGACGGAAGGCGTCTGATCGGTAAAATGCTCCATCGTTTGCGGCTGGATCAGAGGCAACTGCTGATCCAGCTGGTGCAGTGCCACCTGCGCCGAGCCCACAAACGCCGCCGGATCGCCCGCCGTCCGCACCATGTAAGTCAGAAAAGTCGAGGGCCCCTGCTCATTCGCCACATAAATCACCGGCGTCGCCGGACCCGCGAGGTCGTCCTGAGCAACATTGCCCACCACTCCCACAATCTCGCGATAAGGCTCCCTCGGATCAAAAGTAAACCGCATGCGTTTCCCCACCGCGAGTTCGTTCGGAAAATATTTATTCACGAACGCTTGATTGACCATCATCACCCAGGGAGCATCGAACTTGTCCGTTGCAGAAAACGTGCGCCCCGAAATCAGCGGCACTTTCAGCGTCGAAAAATAATCCCCGGTCACCGTAATAATGTCGCATTCGTCTTCCTGCCCCTGCGCCGTAGGACGACCCTGAACCACAAACCGAATAGTTCCCCCGCTTCCGCCAATCGGCAAAGCGCTGGTCACTCCCACGCCCTGCACGCCCGGCAAATTGCGCAGCTTGCCGCTGAACTGGTGCTCGAACAACCGCGCCGCCGGACTGTCGCCCGGATAATCTTTGTCGCTGGGATACGAACTATCCGGCAAGTTCACCGAGAACACCAGCAAGTTCCGCTGGTCAAACCCCGCGTCTTGATGCAGCAACGCATGCAGACTCTGCAACATCAGGCCCGCGCCCACCAGCAGCACCAGCGACACCGCGATTTCCGCCGCGACCACTGCGTTGCGCCATCGCGCATGCGCCGTGCTGGTCCCTCCGCGCGATTCGTCCTTCAGCGCGTCGCTCACTTTCGTTTGCGACATAGAAAGCGCTGGAGCCAATCCGAAAAACACCGCGGTCAGCAATGTGACGCCGCAAAGAAACAAAAGCACTGGCAGATTCATCCCCGCTTCGCGCAAATTCGGCAACGAGCTCAGCACCGGCTGCGGAATCGCTGCGATCAACGCATTTACGCCCCACTGCGCCGCCGCAAACCCAACCGCCGCGCCCAGCGCAGCCAACAGCACACTTTCGGTCAGCAGTTGCGCGATCAATTGGCCGCGGCTCGCGCCCAGCGCCGTGCGTATCGCGAATTCCTTCCGCCGGCCCGCTGCCCGCGTCATCATCAAGTTCGCCACGTTCGCGCAAGCAATCAGCAGCACAAATCCCACCGCGCCGAAAATCACCAGCAACAACGGCTGCACCTGCCCCACGATCCTGTGCCGCATCGTGCCCATCGCCACAAACACGGACCCATCCTGCTGCGGATATTCCCGCGCGAGTTGTGCCGTGATCCCATCCATTTCCGCGTGCGCCTGCTCCATGCTCACTCCCGGCCCGAGTCGCGCAAAAACATGCATCCATCGCAGGTTTCGCCGCGTCAGCAAGTCCTGCGTGGCGTGCATCGGAACCCACAATGGAAAATCATTCGACGGCGCAAATTGAAAATCGCGCGGCAGCACACCGACGATCGTCGCCGGCTTGTTATCCAGCGTGATGGTGCGTCCAATCGCTTTCGGGTCGCCGCCGAAATCGCTCCGCCAGTAGCCGTATGTCAACATCGCCACGTGCGGACCGTCACCCACGTCTTCGCCATCCACGAAGCCGCGCCCCAGCGCAGACTTCACTCCCAGCGTCGCAAAAAAATTCGGCAGCACCTGCATGGCAAAGACGGCCTTCGGCTCGCCGTTCCCCGTCAAAGTAAACGTGTCGAAGTTATAAGCCGTCAACGACGTAAAACTCTTTGTCGTCTGCTTCCAATCCATGAAATCCGGGTAAGAACTGTTGCGGCTCACCTCTTCGTTGTCCCGTGTCTGCGTGCGGCCCTCACCCAGCGTCACGAGGCGATCCGGTTGGTAATACGGCAGCGGCCGCAGCAGCGCCGAATACACCACCGAGAAGATCGCCGCATTCGCGCCAATTCCCAGCGCCAGCGTCAGTGCCGCCACCAACGTGAACCCCGGACTCTTCGCCAGCACGCGCATTCCATAGCGAACATTCTTCCAGAGTGCATTCATCAGTGCGCCTCCCAAGCTTCAGCGCTGCATGCGTCCAAAAAATCCGCGTCTTAGCGGCTCCAATCAATTTGATAGCGGCCGGTCGCGTCCTCGAAATTCATGCGCAACACCCATTTGCCCTGCATGCCAGTCAGTTCCGTGTCGTCCATGCGCGCTCGTTCGGTGGTGCTGATATTCGACCGCACCGCGCCCGATGGATCGATTAATTCCCAGCGGACCAACCCGTGCTCGACTTCTACAGAGAGATTTAGCCGGACTACATCCGTCGAATGGTCTAGTTGAAAGGGGTACTCAACGACGTTCGTGCGCTTCACGAAGCTTTCGGATTTCCTCTCACCGGTCGCGGCGCCATCGTCCGCTGGAACCAAAGCATCGGCGTCGGGCGGAACGCCCATTGTCACGTCCCGGCGCGGGCTTGGTGAAGAGGCCGCCGCCGCGAAGACAACGATTCCCAAAACTGAACCGCAAGCGCACACCAGCGCCAAAACGCGAACCGATTGCCGCAGCTTCTCGTGATTGATTTTCATTGACACGCCTCCCTACCTCACAGCGAATGCAACCAACTTGCCAAGCCGACAGGAGTGCAAGCCATTGATTCGCCTCTCATTACGCGCCGGCGTCTGCCACTTGCTGTCAAACAACTGCTCGCCTGTGGGACGCGCCGAACGCCGCCCGCAGCGGCACCCCTGCGCAATTTCTAATAATCCCGCGCGATTCCTGGCCACCGGCCTGCTCAAGTCTCCAGCGACGATTCCCATGCCAGTCGAAAACACGATCCCGTTCCCCAATCCGAATCCCCGCAGCCAAAGGTCCCGCGCCGCCAGCCTCTTCCTAGATGGTCAGGTCATAGAAGCCTCCACTATGCTTTCAACCGCCCTGTTGCAAGGCGAATCCGCCGACCTGTGGAACGATTGGGCCGTCGTGCAGCTCAGCGTTGCCGAACGTGCTTTGCGGCGCGCGCTCCTGCTGGCGCCTTCGCACCGCGACGCCACCGCCAACCTCGGCGTCCTGCTGTTCAGCGTCGGCAAGCGCGCCGAAGCGGCCGTCTTCCTGCGCCAAGCACTAGTCAACAGCACCGGCGCCACACACTCGTACGTCGATTCGCTTCTCGCACTTTGCGAAACTCAGCCCGCGCAGCCCAGCGCCGCTCCGCCCAGGCAAATCACCGAGGGCTACAGCTTCACCGCCGATTGGTTCTCAGGAAATATTGCGAGTTTCTGGAAGCACCTGAAGGCCCTGCGCGGCACCGCGTGCTCGATTCTGGAAATCGGCTGCTTCGAAGGACGCGCCTCCACATGGCTGCTGCAAAATATCGCCACTTCGCCGGACTCGCGCCTGCTCTGCCTCGATTGCAACGACCAGCCGCTGCTCTGGCCTAACATCACGCGCGCGGGGGGAGAAAAACGCACAGAGTTCCGGCGTGGCATTTCGCGCGAAACCCTGCGCACGCTGCCCTTCGCCGCCTACGACTTCATCTATATTGACGGCGGCCACTCGACTGTTGACGTCCTCGAAGACGCGATCCTGAGTTTCCGCCTCGCCAAACCTCGCGCTGTAATCGCCCTCGATGATTATCTCTGGGACGATCCGCAGCACAATCAAAACGGCGTCCCCAAACCCGCCATTGACACGTTTCTTGCCCTCTATACTAGTAAGCTCGAAGTCCTAGAATCCGGCTACCAAGTCTGGCTCCGCAAACTCACCGACTGATCTCACCGAATCCCCAGCGCGCTGTGCCGTGCTCAGTTGCGTTCAACGACTCACCGCCGCTGCAACGACACCCCGCGCCCTGCAGCCGGGCACAGCTCAACTATCCGACCTCAAATCCCGGCATATTCATCAGCACGATACGCCAGCCATCCGGGTCCTCGAACGTCACGCCTTTTTCCTCCCAGTAGGAATTCTCTGGAGGCACGGGCTGGTGCCCGCGGTCGCGCAGATGATTGACCACTCTCAGAATCGCCGCGCGATCCGGCATGTACAACACAAGTAGGTTATCGCGGCTGGGCGCAATGCACGGGCTTCCGTTCGCGTGCTGAGTGAACTCCAGGTGCACCTCGCGTCCGGGTAGTCCCAGTATGTATCCGGAGTAATCGTCATGTTGATGGAACGAACCGAGGATTTTCAAACCTAAGCCCTCGGAATAGAATCGCACGACTTCGTCGAGACGATCCGTCGGCCGTGCGATGCGAACCTGCGTCACGGGCATGTCGTCTGGCCATCCAGTTGTCATTTTCACCCTCCTCGCCGCGGAACTTCCCCACTCGTTCTTGCTAGTAGTCTGCCGTATCGCTAGACTGGCGAAGTTCTCAATCTTATCGGCGTGCGCTTACGCTACGCCGTTCTCGCCGCGCAATTCAAATGAAGGAACAGCCTACTTCTGCCGAATCGCAATTCGCCGCGAAGCCCGGATGGCGCTTCGGCTTCTGGAGCCTGATCGTCACGCAATTCCAGAACGCCTTCAACGACAACGCCATAAAATTCCTGGTCATCTATCTCGTAGTCGCGATGAATTTCCCGAAGGAGCGGCGCGACCTGCTCGTCCTCATCGTGGGCGCGCTCTTCGCGCTTCCCTTCATCTTCTTCTCGCTCACGGGCGGGTACTTCGCCGACCGCTACAGCAAACGCCACGTAGTCATCGGCACCAAGCTGATGGAAATCTTCGTCATGGGCGTCACCATCCTGGGCTTGTGGCTTAACAATCTGCCACTGGAATGCGCAGCAGTTTTCCTGATCAGCACGCAATCCGCGCTCTTCGGCCCCTCGAAATACGGCCTGCTGCCGGAAATTCTGCCGGAGCGCCGGCTTTCCTGGGGCAACGGCATCATTGAACTCGGCACGTTCATCGGCAGCATCGGCGCCGTGATGGCTGCCGGCTTTCTCGCCGGACACTACCGCAACCACGAAGCGATGGCTGGAGTGGTATTGCTTGGCTGCACGCTACTGGGCCTGGCAACCAGCTTCGGGATCACCCACGTCCCGGCCGCCGACCCCACGAAGAAGTTCCGCTGGAATCCGTTCGGCGATCTGGCCACGCAGCTACGAACGATACGCGCCGACCGGGTGCTCGGTTGGGCCGTCCTCGGCAACTGCTATCTCTGGTTTCTCGCCGCGCTGTTGCAATTCACGATCGTCGTATACGGCCATGACGTCCTGCGGATTGACGACACACACATCAGCTACCTGCAAGCCGCCGTCGGAATCGGTATCGGCCTCGGCAGCTTCGCTGCGGGCTATCTCTCGGGCGGGAAAATTGAATACGGATTAATTCCACTGGGTGCTGTCGGCATGACCGTGTTCGGCGCACTGCTATATTTTGAACGTCCCGCAGAAGGGCTGGCCGGTTGGTTTCAGGTAGCCGCGGCTCACACAGGAGTCCCGCTCGCCAAACACGTAGGCACGTTCATCGTGAATATTGTGCGCCTGCGAATCCCCGATCTCTGGCTCCTCGGTTTCTTCGGCGGATTTTTTGCGGTGCCGCTCAACGCGTTGATTCAGCATCGCCCCCGCCCCGAAGAAAAAGGCGGCGTTATCGCCGCAGCGAACTTGCTGTCATTCGTGGGTGTGTTCCTTGCCGCTGGCGCGTACTTTTTCTTCTCGACGGTCTTGCAGCAAACTCCCGCCGGCGTTTTCCTCGACGGCGCCATCCTCACGTTAGTCACCACCGCCTATTCCATTTATCTGTTGCCCGATTCTCTCCTCCGCCTCGTCCTCTTCATGGTCACGCATTCGATCTATCGCATCCGCGTCGAAGGCCGCGACAACATCCCCGAATCCGGCGGCGCGCTCTTCGTTTCCAATCACATGTCGCTGGTCGACGCGCTCCTCCTCCTTGCTTCCACCGACCGCCACATCCGCTTCCTGATGTTCAAGGACATCTACGACCAGCCGCACATCAAGCCTTTCGCCAAAATGATTCGCGCCATCCCCATCTCTTCGCAGCTCCGCCCGCGCGACATGATCCATTCCCTGCGCGAAGCCAGCGACGCCATACGCAACGGCGAAATCGTCTGCATTTTTGCCGAAGGCCAGATCACGCGCATCGGCCAGCTGCTGCCTTTCCGCCGCGGCATGGAACGAATCATGAAAAATGTGGATGCGCCCATCGTTCCCGTAAATCTCGATGGCGTCTGGGGCAGCATCTTCAGCTACGAACGCGGCCGCTTCCTCTGGAAACTTCCGCGCAAGATCCCCTACCCGGTAACGGTAAGTTTCGGCGCGCCCATGCCACCGACCGCCACCGCCTTTGAAGTTCGTGAAGCGGTCCAGGAATTGCAAAGCGAAGCGTATCGCCATCACAAAAGTCGCATGCATACGCTGCCGCGCTCGCTGATTCGCACCGCGCATCACTATCCCTTCCGCTTCGCGATGGGAGACAAACGCCGGCCGCGCATGAACTGGGGCAACGCGCTGCTCAGTTCGATTTTTCTAGCCAGGCGCCTGCGCCGTGTATGGGCCGAGCAGAAAATGGTGGGCATCCTGCTGCCGCCGTCGGTTCCCGGCGCGCTGGTGAATTTCGCAGCGTCGATCAGCGGAAAAATTCCCGTGAATCTGAATTACACCGCGTCGAACGAGACTCTTGCGTCCTGCGCGCAGCAATGCAATCTGCAAACCGTCATCACTACCAAGCTGCTACTCGAAAAACTTCCGCTGCAAGTGCCAGGAAAACAAATCCTGCTCGAAGAAATCGCCGCGGGGCCGCGTCTGGGCGAAAAAATCGCGGCCCTGCTGCTTTGGTTTCTTCCCAGCCGCCTGCTCGAACGCGCGCTCAGTTCCGCAAAGCCGCAATCGCTCGACGATCTCGCCAGCATCATCTTTTCCAGTGGCAGCACCGGCGAACCCAAGGGCGTGATGCTCTCGCACTACAACATCATGTCCAACATTGACCAGATGGCCCAAACTTTCATGCTCGGCAAAGGCGACGTCCTTCTTGGCGTTCTGCCCTTCTTTCATTCTTTCGGTTTCACGGTGACGCTGTGGCTGCCGGCAGTCCTCGGCGTCGGCGTGGCCTTTCATCCCAGCCCGCTCGACCTGACTGCCGTAAGCGAATTGGTCCGCGACTATCAAGTCACATTTCTGCTCGCCACTCCGACGTTTCTTCAAGCCTACACGCGCCGCTGCTTGCCCGAAGATTTCGGGAGCCTGCAATTCGTCGTAGTAGGCGCGGAAAAACTGCCCGAGCCGCTGGCGCTCGCTTTCGAAGATCGCTTCGGCATCCGCCCGCTCGAAGGCTACGGCTGCACGGAATGTTCACCCGTGGTTGCAGTCAACACACGCGATTTTCGCGCTCCCGGATTTCGCCAGGTCGGCTCGAAACGCGGACGCATCGGCCATCCTCTGCCAGGCGTCAGCGTGCGGATCGTGGATCCCGAGACGCGCGAGCGCCGTGAAGTCGGTACGCCCGGCCTGATGCTCGTGCGGGGACCGAACGTGATGCTCGGCTACCTCGGCAAACCAGAAAAAACTGGCGAAGTCCTGCAAGACGGCTGGTACACCACCGGCGACATCGCGGCCGAAGACGAAGACGGCTTCCTGACCATCACTGACCGCCTAAGCCGCTTCAGCAAAATCGGCGGCGAAATGGTCCCCCACATAAAAATTGAAGAAAAATTGCACGAGCTAGCCGAATCCGCAGAAAGGATTTTCGTGGTTACGGGCGTCCCCGACGGCAAAAAGGGGGAGCGCTTGGTGGTCCTGCACACGCTGAACGCCGAGACGCTCAAGCCGGTGCTTGAGAGGTTAGCGAGTTCCGGCCTGCCAAATCTCTGGATCCCCCGCGCCAACCAATTCTTCCAAATCGAAGAACTCCCCCACCTGGGCAGCGGCAAACTAGACCTTCGCCGCATCCACGAGGTCGCCATAGAACACTCAGGCCAATCCGAGTAAGCCGAGCCCCATAGGGAGTGCGGCGGCTCCCCGCCGCTTTCGAGGAATCTTATAGTCCCCCAACCAAGCGCTCCAGGCGAGGCTTGCCTCGCCCGTCTAGTCGTAAGCTGTGAGTCTTTACCGCGCTCTCGCGCGCCCGCCCCGATTTCCGCATTTCACCTCGCCGCAAAAACCGTCCACCACGAATTTTTCCCCGTTCACCACTTTCCCGTTGCCTTCCCCTTCCACCTCGCGTAAGTTTGCGCACGCTGGAGAAAAAACAGCATGATCATGCGCCAACACAATTCGCAGTTGCAGCCAGCGGCCAAGACGCTGCGCCGGGATTGTGGCCGTATGTTCAACGACCCCTCACGGTAACGTCTCCCTAGCTTTCAACTGCGCACAACATAACTCGAACCATCGGCCGGGGTAGTTCCCGGTTCCGCAACCCATTTTTCGGGTCACGATCGCGCTCGTCTCGCGATGTGTGCGCCTAAGCGTCCGTGGACGTGTGTCTGCAGGCGCGCGAAGAAGCAGAAATTTTGAAGCGGAGAGACTCCCGCTTCCAGAAAGGAGCAATCACATGAGCGTCAACATTAAGAACGGCACAGCGACGCACGGTCCGTCGCTCTGCGACACTTGCTTCCGTTCGCTCATCGTCAAAGGCTACCGCGAGAGCGAGAAGGTCGTGGTATGTCAGGCAACTTGGCCGGAAAGGCAAGTGTTCTTCCCGGTGCGCGAATGTTCTACCTACGAAGACAAGGGCCGGCAAACGCTTCGCCAGATGGAAGACATCGCCTGGACATTGACCCCGCGCGGGCCAAAGCGGCAAGCCGGCTTCGTCGCTCCCGGTGAAGCCCAGGAAGCCGACCGGGAAATCGAGCTCGTGCTGGATGACGAGGCGTAGCACGGACCACAAGCCGCAGCGTGAATTCAGCGGCGCGGAAATTGCAAACGAGGACGCGGTGCGTTCCCCGCCCCTTGAATCACAGGCAGCGAATTTCCGCGCCGCAGCTGCCGCACGCAAGGCTTGCGGTCCGTGAACCTACGTGACGCTGTCACCTGACGTTTGCATCCGTCGCGATGATTTGCAGTACAATCCCGGTTCCCGGGCGCATCGCGTCCAGGAAAACGCTATGCTCAGAACACCGCAATATCTTCTCGTAATCGTCGCGCTCGCGATCATCGCGGCCCACCCCGGCCACGCGCAAGACAAAAACAAAGACCCCAGGGTCGTCGTCGAACTGGAAAAGAAGTCGCCGAGCAGCGATTCGAACTCAAAGGAACCCGTCAGCGCCGATGGCACGCCACGTTTGTCTCCCGCCGAGCCGTTCGGCAAAGTGTGTAGCGCGGCCGGCGCAACCAAAGACGGTTACCGCAACTTCGACAAGCCAGTTACCGTCAGTGACTTGTTTGGCGCCCCCATCGCGGTTGTGATCATCCGCCGTCTCGCTGCCGGCCAGGAAAAACCCGACCGCGAAGAACTCCGCAAACACATCGCCGCGGTGCTAACTGCGCAAACCACGGAAGTTTCGCGCTACGCGGACTGGGATGAATGGGTGCCGCTTGGCATCGTCGCCACGGTGCAATTCTCGGATCGCACCAAAGGCGTCCTGGAAGAATCCGCCGGCCACGTCTGCTTCTCCGATTACGCCGGCACAGTCTGGTGGCTGCGCATTTCCCCCAACACTACGAAATAGCAGCTCAAAAGTTGCTGGGCTCCCGGGGAGTGGCTCGCGCGAAAAGAACCGCGAGCAGAACGCAGATCACCGGCAGCACAAACGCATACCCCACAATCCCAAGGTACGGAATCCGCATCTCGCCGGTAATGGGACCAAGCGTCGCCAGCACGCAGAGCGACCCACTCAAGGTCATGGTCCCGCGGATCGAATTCTCCAGCCGACCACCGCGGAATACGGGCGCCGCAAACAGCATTCCCAGCCCGAAGAAAAAATCCCACGCCAGCAATTCCACCGCCAGCGCCAGAGTCGGCCACTGCCCTCCTCCCGCAAACGATAATTGCCGTGAAAACTCAGGAGCCCACTGGGATTCAACGCGCCGCACCACGGTAAGCGCAACAAAAGGCAAGCTGCAAGTAAGCGCGGCAAAAATTGCGATGAAGGCGAGCGCCGCAAGGGCGTATGTCTTTCGCTCCGGCGGCGCGTAGGCGTACACCGCGGACATCAACACGACCAACGTGATGGCGACAAGTATGATCAGGTACTCAAGAATCGCCAGGTAAGGGTCCACCTGTTGCAAGGTGCGCAAGTGCGGAGGCCGCGCAACCACTCCCATAAATCCCGTGCTCCGATAGATCACGACAATCAGAAGCACAGCAACCGCCGAGAACAACCCGATTCGCCGATCCGTTGGCGTCCACGCGCTCACGGCGCGCCTCCGCGCAATATTGTTCCCGGCCTTAGAAATTCGCCGCCGCAGACCTGCTTTGCGGCATCGGTTAAAACACCGCCAGCTTCACATGCAGGAACTTTTTCGGATCCTTGCGAAAATCTCCAATCAGCAAACGCAAATCGCCGGTCATTCCCGTAAGATTGTCGTACAAATTGGGATCCGTGAATAATTTCCCCGCCGTCCCCTGGTTGGCATTCAATTTCGCCGAAGCGTCGCGCACCTGCGCCGAAGCATCGCGCAAATTATTGTAAAGCGCCTCGTCGGTGGCAAATTTCCCCAATGAACCCTTCCCCGCGCGTACATCACTCAAGACGGCATTGCCGTTGTCGAGAAAGCCTTTTGCGCTGTTGTAAACCGCGGGATCGTAAATCAACTTACCCGCAGTTCCCTTCTGCTCCTTCACCGCACCGATCACATCGTTCACATTGTCCACAGTGGCGTTCACCTTCGTGTACAACTCATCCGAAGTTACGAATTTTCCCAACGTGCCCTTGCCCTCCTGAATCGAGCCAACCATCGAGTTCAACCGGGACACCGTAGCGTTCACGTTGTTGTAGAGCGCCGGATCCGTGATTAACTTGCCGACCGTCCCCTGCCCCCCTTTCACTTGGTCCACGATCCCTTGGAGTTCGCCCGACACCGTGTTCAATGTCACCAGCAAATCCGTACCGCGCTCGACCATCTCCGTCATTGCCACCGCGGGCGCGCCGGGCACCGTGCTGTTCGGCTGCATGGGATTGCCGGTCAATCCACGCTTAATCGTCACGTAACGATCGCCGAGCAAACCTTCGGTCACCAGGCTGGCGGTCGAGTCCGTGCGCACGTCGGACATAAATTTCTTGTCAATGCGCAAGATCAACTGAATGCTCTGCGTGCGATCCGTCGGATGGGGATTCAGTGTGACCTTTTCCACGTTCCCAATCGCCACGCCGTCCAGCCGCACCGGTGCGCCGGCGGTCACGCCCTCCACCTCAGGCAGATATGTGTAGAGGCGATACTTCGGGCCCAGTATCCCCGCGCCTGTAATGTAGAAGATCGCCACCGCAATAATGAACAGCCCCACCAGCACAAAAAGTCCCACGCGCAGCTCGGTCCACGTCAATTGCTTGCGTTGCGCCATGCCCTTGCCTCCTCAGTGAATGCGAATGACGGTCTCATTCCGCCGAAGCCAAGAATTTTTTCAGATATTCGTCCTTAGTGAGCAGCAACTCGTCGGCCGGAGCTTCAAAATAAATTTTTCCGTCGCGCAACACCAGCACGTTGGTCGGCTGCGTCAGGTTGCGCTCTTTCCCGCCCTCCGCGGCCTTCTCGCGTGCGGCCAGCGATTCTGCCAAGCCCGATTCGCCGTTGCCGCCGAGCGCCACCACGTGACCGCTAGCCTTATCGAAACGAAAATTCGCGAGTCCGAACGCGTCTTGCACGCGGTGCGTCGCCAGCAGCGCGGTCACATCCTGCAAATCCCGTCCGCGCAGGATCAGCGTGATGATCGTCTGCGAAGTCACCGGATCCAGTCCCGCCGTCGGCGAATCGTACAGCACCACCGGCGGACGATCCACCAGCGCACGCGCAATCGAAACCCGCCGTCGCATTCCGCCGGAAAGGTCCGCAGGAAATTTCTCCAACGCGTCCTCCATCTCCACAAAGCGCAGCGCCTCGCGCACCCGCTCCTCGATTTCCGTTTCGTCCATCTCTTCCTCACGCAAGCGGAAGGAGACATTGTCGGAGACGGACATGGAATCAAACAACGCGCCTTCCTGGAACACAAATCCGATGGAGCGCCGAAAATTCAGCAGCTCCCTCTCCGGCATTTCGCTAACGTCGTGCCCCATAACCAGCACGCGCCCCGAATCGGGTTGAATCAATCCGGCCGCGAGCTTCATGATCAGGGTTTTGCCCGTACCAGTTTCACCCAGCAGCACTTTGGTCTCGCCGTGGGCCACGTCAAACGAAATGCCCTGCAGAACTTCGCGGTCTTCGAAACCCACGTGGACATCGTGGAGGGAGATGAGCGCCTCGCCAGGAACGGTGTGGATTTCCCGTTGCCGCTTGTCACGCGGCGACGGGCGCAACGCGTTTGCAACGTTCCGGGGGGAGTCAAGCGGCGGGACGTCGCGCGTCATGCGTCCGATTATAAATGGAAACCGGTGGAATCAAGCGGAGAGTTGCGCCCAAATTCGCGCGCGGCTCGATGCCATCACTGGAAGAGATACAGCAGAAGACGAGACAGGAAGAAATCCACGACCAACGCGCACACCGAGGAAATCACAACCGCCGTCGTCGTAGCGCGCCCCACACCCTGCGTTCCGCCCCTCACCCGCAATCCGCAGTAGCAGCCCACCGTCGCGATGATCAACCCGAACACCACTGGCTTGGTGAGGCCCTGCACCACGTCGCCGATGTCCAGCGCGTTGATCGCGCGTGTCCAGAACTGCACCGCTCCCAGTCGAAGCGTGGTGTACGCAACCAGAAATCCGCCGCATAGCCCGACAAAGTCGAACACCACGGTCAGCAGCGGAACCATCAGCACCGTGGCGATCACCCGCGGCATCATCAGCTTGCGAATTGGGTCAGTGCCTAGCGCGCGCATCGCGTCCACTTGCTCGGTCACCACCATTGAACCGAGCTCGGACGCCATGCCGGACGCATTGCGCCCGGACACCAACAAAGCCGTAACCGCAGGCCCCAATTCCCGCACCAGCGCCAGAGACACGGCGTCCCCGGTTAGCGCCGTTTCACCGAACCGCTGGAACTGCGCAGCCGTTTGCAGCACCAGCACGCCGCCGATGGAAAGCCCGGCCAGAATGATAATCGGCAGCGAGCCCACACCGACAATGTCCATCTGCTCCAGCGTGTCCAGCCAGTAGTACGGCGGCGAGAACATGCACTGCAACGCCTGCACGCTGAGGAGGGCATAGTCCTGAACGGCCGCAACTTGGCGTTTTGCTACATCAGCGAAAACCGCAGTGAGCGATGGGGTGGCGCTGGCTTCGGGCATGTTGGGCGACGCGTGGCGGGCGGAATGCGCCGCTTGCGCCGAGTCCCCGGAAGCGTAACGGCTGATCCGCGCGGCGTCAAGCAAACATCCGCAGCAGAATCCGCCGCGGCGGCGAAGCTTCTTCCCCCGCGTCTGCGAAATTACTCATAAGGCATCCAGGGCGGCTTTTTAATCCCAGCGCGGTTCGGAAGCGGCAGAATCAAAGACGGCGTTCTTTCCGGAGTTAGGCGCAGTCCTCCTCTCGTTGTGAACCCTTGGGCACATGAAATGTAAAGCTGTGCTCGGCTGAAGGCATTTCCCCCTTCCCACAATATGCCCCGATTGTCGCTTCTGCATCGGGGAACCTGCGCTTAGGGAGGGAGAGGAATGCTGGCGGCACCGCGGCTGTCTCGTGACACACGACGCGCCGACGCAATACGCCGTGGCGCAGGTGGCCTTGCCTCGGTATCGGTTCGATCGAGAATCGCCCGAACTTTGAAGCGTATCCTGCTCACTGCGGCGATGGTGCTCCTGATGAGCGTCCCGGCTCGATCACAAGACACAACACCGGACCTCGCCGATAAATCGATCGAAGACCTGATGAACATCGAAGTGACTTCCGTCTCAAAAACGCAGCAGAAGATCTCGCGCACCGCATCCGCCATTTTCGTCATCACCGCCGAAGACATTAGCCGCTCCAACGCCTTGAACATCCCCGATCTGCTGCGCATGGTGCCCGGCATAGACGTCGCGCAAATCAACGCCAATACTTGGGCCATCACCGCGCGCGGCCGCAACGGCCGTTTCAGCAATCAGTTGCTGGTGATGCTCGACGGTCGCAGTGTTTACTCCAACACGATCAACGGAGTTTTCTGGGACGTCCTGGACTTGCCTCTGGAAGACGTCGAGCGCATCGAGGTGATTCGAGGACCCGGCTCGTCCGTGTGGGCCGCCAACGCCGTAAGCGGTGTCATCAACATCATTACCAAGAAAGCTTCGGACACTTCCGGGGCGCTGGTCGCCGCGGGAGGAGGCAACGTGGACCAGGGCTTCGGAACACTCCAGTACGGCGGCAAACTTGGCCAGGAAACCACTTTCCGGGCATTCGCGAAATATTTCAATCAGGATCATTTTCCCAGTTTCACGGGACAGGACGGAGGCGACGGTTGGAACCTCGCGCGGATCGGTTTCCGCACGGACTCTGTTTTCTCCTCCAGCGATACGGTCATGTTCGCAGGCGATTATTATCACGGCCGCGAAGGTAGTCCGACCTTCAGCATCCCTTCCGCGGTCATGCCGCGCATCCCTGGCGCGGAAGACTACGTCGATTTAGCCGGCGGCTATTTTCAATCCGTCTGGGATCACACCCTCTCCACTACTTCCGGCACCAACCTGCAACTCTCCTATGATGGATACAAGCGCAAAGATGCACTCGGAGAAACTCGCGGCACTTTTGACGTCTCCTTCCAGCATCACTTCGCCTGGGGCGAACGGCAAAATCTGAATTGGGGCGTCGAGTATCGCTTTTCCTCATCCCGAACCGCCGGCAATTTGGCGATCTCACTAAATCCGCCGAACGTGAACAGCCAATTGTTCAGTTCCTTTATTCAAGACGAAATCGTTCTCGTTCCGGACCGCCTATTCCTCACGGTCGGCACGAAAATCGAACGCAGTTACTACAACGGTTGGAACGCGCAACCTAGCGTGCGGGTGGCCTGGACGCCCACCGCGCGACAAACACTATGGGCCGCCATTTCCAAGGCCGAGCGCGTTCCCGCAGAAGTTGATCATTCCTTCGACAGCAATCTCGGCGGCTTCACCGGCCCGGATGGGCCCGTCGCCGTCGTTCTTTTCGGGAATCCCAACTTCGCCAATGAAAAAACAATCGCCTATGAAGCAGGCTACCGCATGTCTTTCGCGGAGAAGCTGTCCCTGGACCTCGCGGCGTTTTATAACGCGCAATCCCACCAGCAAACGGTGGAACCCGGCGCGCCTTTCTTCGCTGCCACGCCCGCGCCTCCCCATGAGGTTTTGCCGTTGATCTACGGCAATCTGATGCACGGAGAATCGCACGGCCTCGAACTCTTTGCGAATTGGAAGGCCGCCCCGCGTTGCACTGTCAGCCCGGGATTTGCTTTCGAGGAAATTCATATGCACCTGGCGCCCACTAGCGGAGACACCACTTCCGTTGCCGCCAGCCAGGGCAGCACTCCCGTGAACTCCGCCCAGTTGCGTTCGCATGTTGCGCTGCCGCACGCATTGTCATGGGACGCGTCCCTCTACTTCGTTGATCGCCTCACCGACCCCATCATCCCGTCGTACACGCGATTCGACACTGGCCTCACGTGGCAGTGGAACAAAAAGTCCTCGCTCAGCCTCGTCGGCCAGAACCTTCTGAAAGATCATCACGAAGAGTTCGTGGATTTCACAGGCAGCACCACCACTACCGAAATCAAGCGCAGCGCCTACGTGAAATTCACTTGGCAATTCTGACGCGCCGCCGAGCATTGCGAATCAATTCCGCTCTCCCGCTGCAGCACACTCTTGTCCACCGTCCAATTCCAGCACACTCTCGCGCAGCGCGGCTTTACGCGAGTGGAAGCGTCCGGTAGAATCTCTGATTCGTGCCTGCACGCGAGGTCCGACCTAAATATGCTGCGATTTGTCACCGCCGGTGAATCTCACGGGCAGGCCTTGATTGCCTGGGTCTCCGGACTGCCCGCAGGCGTGCACGTGGATCTGGATTTTATTCAGCGCGAGTTGCATCGCCGTCAACTCGGGCACGGCCGCGGCGGGCGCCAGCGCATCGAGAAGGATGCCGCGGACATCTTATCCGGCGTGCGCCACGGAAAAACCATCGGTGCGCCGATTGCGGTCCGCATCGAAAACCGCGATTGGAAGAATTGGGAGAAAACGCTGCCGGTGGAAGATGTCGAAGACAGCGAAGGCGCAGACCACAGCGATCCCAAGAGTGCTCAACGACAGCTCACGGCTCCGCGCCCCGGTCACGCGGACCTGGCCGGCGCGCTGAAATTCAATTTCCACGATGCGCGCTATGTTCTCGAGCGGGCTTCCGCCCGCGAAACCGCCGCGCGCGTCGCCGCCGGCGCCTTTGCGAAATTATTGCTGCGCGAATTCGGCGCTGAAGTGCTCAGTCACACCATCGCGGTGGGCCACGTTCATCTGGAACGCACCGCGACGTGGGACGAAATCACCGTGGTGTGCGAAAATCTGGAATCACCCCTGCGCTGCGTGGATGCGGGTACCGAATCCCGTATGGTCGCGGAGGTGGACCACGTGCTGCGCGCCGGAGATTCCGTCGGCGGGGTTTTTGAAGTGGTGGCGCGCGGTATTCCGCCGGGCCTGGGCAGTCACGCGCAGTGGGATGAAAAACTCGACGCGCGCATCGCCCACGCCGTGATGTCCATTCAAGCCGTGAAGGCAGTAGAATTTGGCACGGGCGTCGCGAATGCCGCCAGCTACGGCTCGGAAGTGCAGGATGAGATCCGTTACGACGCCACGAAGAAACGCTTCGAGCGTTCCTCGAATCGCGCCGGAGGCTTGGAAGGCGGCGTTACCAACGGCAGCGACGTAGTCGTGCGCGGTTACTTGAAACCAATCTCCACGCTGCGCCGCCCACTGCTCACCGCCGATTTGAATACGAAAGAAGCGGTGAAAGCTGCCTATGAGCGCTCCGACGTCTGCGTAGTTCCGGCGGGTGGGGTCGCGGGCGAAGCAATGGTCGCCATGGAATTAGCTGGCGCGTTCTTGGAGAAATTCGGCGGCGATTCCATTGGCGAAACCCGCCGCAATTTCGACGGCTATCAGAAACAACTCGACGAATACTAGTGATAATTGGCGCGTGTTAAGTAATAAGTGGCGCGAAGCATGAATGGGCGCGCCCCTATAGGAACTTACCGAAGATGATTCATCCGATCGTGAAATACGGCGACCCGGTCCTGGAAACTCCCGGCAAGCGCGTAGAAAAATTCGACGAAGATATTCAGAAGCTCATAGCGGACATGTTCGAATCTATGTACGCCGCCAATGGCGTGGGCCTGGCGGCGCCGCAAATTGGTGTCGGCCTGCGCCTCACGGTGATTGATGTCTCCAACGGAAAAGTTCCCGAAGCGAAAATGGTCCTCACCAATCCGGAAATCATTTACGCCGAAGGCCAGCAGCGCGAAGAAGAAGGCTGCCTCTCGCTCCCCGGTTTCCGCGGCTACGTCGAACGCCCGCAATACGTCACCGTCCGCGCGCAGGACGCCACCGGAGCTCAGTTCGAACGCCGCGGCGAAGGCCTGCTCGCCCGCGCCTTCTGCCACGAGATTGACCACCTCAACGGCATCCTGTTCATCACGCACCTGAGCATGCTCAAGCGCGACCTCATTAAACGCAAAATCCGCAAGCTGAAAAAGGCCGGCGAGTGGTAGGGCGTCCGTGCCGCCGCTGAGAATTATTTTTTGCGGCACACCAGGCTTTGCTCTGCCCACACTGCGCGAACTGCTGGCGCATCCCGAGTTCAAAATAGAAGGCGTCGTCACGCAGCCGGATCGCCCGCGTGGCCGCGGTCAAGAGATTTCCACCTCGTGGGTAAAATCCGCCGCCGTCGCCGCCGGAATCCCCGTGTACCAGCCGCAGAAAATCCGCACAGAAGAAGCGTACGAATATTTTCGCGCCGCCGCGACCGATGTGGTCGTGATCATCGCCTACGGTCAAATTATTCCCGCGCGCCTGATCGCCATCCCGCGCCTGGGGTGGATTAACCTGCACGGCTCCCTGCTGCCAAAATATCGCGGCGCCGCACCGATCCACTGGGCCATCGCCAGCGGCGAGACGCGGACTGGCCTAACCACCATGCAGATTGACGCCGGTCTGGACACAGGCCCAATGCTACTGAAACAAGAAACCGAAATTGCGCCCAACGAAACCGCCCCGCAACTGTACGCGCGCCTCGCGGAAGCAGGCGCGCCGCTGATGGTCGAAACACTGCGCGGTCTCGAGCAAGGAACGCTCGCGCGGGTGCCTCAGGATAATTCGCAAGCGTCTCTCGCTCCTCCACTTAAAAAAGAAGACGGCAGAATCGATTGGCAGCTCCCCGCACAGAAAATCTACAATCACATCCGAGGCTTCCAACCTTGGCCGGGCGCATTCACGCAATTCCGCGGAAAGCAGTGCGCAATCTGGGGCAAGCCCGCCGAAACGGAGCCGCCGGTCGCGAGCGGAGCAACCGTAGGGGCGGGTCTTAGACCCGACCCTACAACCGCAACTCAGGCGCATCGCAAGACGCCTGGTACGATCAGCGTTGATGGCGGCGAAATAAATGTGGCCTGCGGGGAACAAACCGCGCTGCGCCTGGAATTTCTGCACCTCGAAGGTCGCAAGCGCGTCACCGCGCGCGAATTTGCCAATGGCGCGCGCCTCGCGCCCGGTGAGCGATTCGGATCGTGATTAGTCCCGCGCGAAAAATCGCCTACGAAGTCCTGCGCGGCGTAGAAGCTGAAGGCGCGTACGCGAGCGATGTGTTGCACGCCGAGCTGAGCGCGCGCGTGAAAGCCGACGACGCCGGCCTCGCCACCGAATTAGTGATGGGTGTGCTGCGCTGGCGCCGCCTGCTCGATTTTCTGCTCGAGCGCCAGTTAAGGAGGCCCCCTGCAAAGCTGGATCTTCCGGTCGCGCTCGCGCTAAGAATCGGACTCTACCAATTACGCTTTCTTGAACGTATTCCGGCGCGTGCTGCGGTGAATGAATCGGTGGAACTGGTAAAGAGCGCGCGCAAAACTTCCGCGGCGACTCTGGTGAACGCCGTTCTGCGTCGCGCCGCAAACGAAGCGCGCGTGCCGGCCGAGAAATTCGTTGCCCAAGATGCGCCGCAAGCTGAGCGTCTGGGCATACTGCACTCGCATCCGACGTGGATGGTCGAGCGCTGGCTCGCGCGCTTGGGCCAGCAGCAAACGATCGCGCTGCTAGAAGCGAACAACCACGCGCCGCGCCTGAGCTGTACGTTGCAAGATGTCGGCCGCCGCGACGAAATTTTCGCCGCGTTGCAGCACGCCGGACTGCGCATCGAACCCGGCAAAATTCTGCAATCCGCATTCGCCGTAAGCGGCGGCAGCCCCACGCGCACGCAGTCCTTCCGCGATGGCGCCATCTCCATCCAGGACGAAGCTTCGCAAACCGTGCCTTTGCTGCTCGACGTGCATGCGAGCGATCGCGTGCTCGATCTCTGCGCCGCGCCGGGAGGCAAGACGCCTCCGCTCGTCCGCGCCGCAGGCTCCGGCGGCATCGTAGTCGCTGCCGATCGCCACGCGCATCGCTTGCGCGCGATGCGCGAACAATTCAAGCGCCTGAGCCTATCACAAGCGCGTTTAGTAGAGCTGGACGCAGCAAGGCCGCTGCCGTTCGGCCCATTCTTCGGTCGCATCCTGGTAGATGCGCCCTGCTCCGGCACCGGCACACTCGCGCGCCATCCGGAAATTCGTTGGCGCCTGCAGCCGGAACAGCTGAAAGAATTTCACGATCTACAAACCGCGCTGCTGAAATCGGCCCTCGAGCGCCTCGCCTCCGGCGGCCGTCTGGTCTATTCCACATGCTCGATGGAACCGGAGGAAAATGAGCAAGTAGTGGAAGAAGCGCTGCGCACTGTCGGCGGGTTCCGGCGAAACGCGGCCACGGATATCGCGAACGGCTTAAAGGAAAAGCTTATTCCAGGCTGCGACGCGGGAAGCTTGTTTGACCGCGACGGATATTTCCGCACCACGCCCGGCCCGCTCGAAACAGACGGCTTCTTCGCGGCAATGATCAGCAGGACGTAAGACGGACGAGACGCCGACGTTAACCGCCTGAGCGCGAGCGCGATCCGCGACGAACTTTCGCCGCAGTCAGTCGTGTTAGGCTAACAGCGCATCGTCCCACGCCAGATTACGAACGAGGCTGATCAATGACGTTTCGCGAACGGCTCGAATGGATTTTCCGCATGGCGCTACTCGCCTTCATCCTGATGTCCGTCGCCTTCCTCAGTGCGCTCACGGCCATGCGCTTCGCCATCCAAGGCCGCGAAGTCGCTATGCCCGACGTCGTCGGGAAAAAAGCCGTTGAAGCGCAGCAGTTGTTGCAGGGGCGCGGCGTGCTTTTCAGAGTTGAGGACCGCATGTTCAATCCCCTGCCCGCGGATACGGTCGTGCGCCAAACTCCTCCACCGGGAATGAAAGTGAAAATCGGCCAATACGCGCACGTGGTGATCAGTCTGGGCCCCAAGCAGGCGACGATTCCCGTACTTACCGATCACAGCATTCGCGCCGCGCGCATCGAACTGCTGCGCTCTGGCATGCAGGTCGGCGAAATTTCTCAGTTGTACGTGCCAGGAACGGAAACGGACGAGGTGCTGCAACAGGATCCCGCGCCGGGAACCTCAGACGTCACCAGCCCTCACGTCGACCTACTGGTGTCGCTGGGCGCGCACTCGCCGGCGTACGTAATGCCCGAACTGGTTGGCTTTTCACTGGCAGAAGCGGAATCGAAATTCGCCGGCACGGGGCTGAAAGTCGCCAAGCTCACATTCGCTCCAGTCGCCGGCGGCCTGCACGGCACCGTGATCGGCCAAACTCCTTCGCGCGGCGCACGCCTCGACGCCAACACCACGATCGAACTGCAGTTGGCGGAGTAGTTCGGCCGACCGTCTCGCGTCGGAACTTGCTGGTGTCTCAACTTGAAATTGCGTTGATCCGGCGCCTACTTTCCTGGGAGTATGGACGCAAAGGCGAAGCAGGAAATGGACCACTATTCATACCTGATTGACCGGCAGCATAGATTCCTGCTTATGGGAATAATCTTGCTGCTCGTGGCGGTGGTTTTCACGCTCACTGGAGAAACCTTTGAACGCGATGGCGGTATTGTAAGCCGTGGCGAAGAACCCAAACGGTTTTGCTGGGATGTTGCCATGTTCTACCTAATCGGCATTTTGTTCATTGCACTCTACTTGTTCGGCATCTCCAACTAAGACACAACCCCGAATCTTGCCCGCCTGCTTAAACTGCCAATCAGGGGAAACGCCTGTGCTAGAATTCGCGAACCATCATGACCTACGCACGCATTGAAATTGCGCCGTCCATCCTGGCCGCGAACTTCGCCAAACTCGGCGAAGACGTCCGCGTCGTCGAAGAAGCCGGCGCGGATATCATTCATGTGGACATCATGGACGGCCACTTTGTCCCGAATATTTCCCTGGGAATTCCCGTGGTCGCATCACTTCGCAAGGCAACCCGCCTGCCCCTGGATGTGCATCTGATGATCGAGCAGCCCGAACTCTATATCGAGGACTTCGTTCGCGCTGGCGGCAACCGTATCCTGGTGCATCAGGAAGCCACAGTGCACCTGGACCGTGCGCTCGCGATGATCCGCGAACTCGGTGCGCAAGCGGGGGCGGCCATCAATCCGGCGACGCCGGTGGGCATGCTGAGCGAAGTGCTCGACAAGGTGGACACGGTATTGGTAATGACCGTCAACCCAGGCTTTGGGGGTCAGAGATTCATCCCCAATACCTATGAGAAAATTCGCCAGCTGAACGAGATGCGGTCGCGCTATAATGCCAGCTTCCGGATTGAAGTGGATGGGGGAGTTGATCCCGGAAACACGGCCGAGCTGGCGCAGGCCGGAGCGAACACGTTCGTGGCGGGGACCTCGATTTTCCACACAGCTGATCCAGCGGCTGCAACGCGCCAGTTGAAAAAACTCGCGACTCAAGCTTTGAGCCAAAAGGCATAAAAACCTTGCAAACGTCTGACTGGAATAATCCGATGGCAGCGAAAAAACTGAAACATTATCGTAGCGTGGCATTGCTGATCTTCGCCTTCGGCGCAGCGCTCCTGCTGTGCCCCGGCGCGCGCGCGCAGGTACCCACGCCCCAGACCGGCGGCAGCGGTGAGAACGCGCCTCCTCCCACGCCCACTGCGGCCGACACTGCGACGGCCAAACCGAAACCCCAACCCAAAGCCAAGCCGGCTGCGCAGACTGCCGTGAGCAAGAAAAAGAAGGATCAAAAGAAGCAGACCATCGACGTAAACACCACGGCAGAGCCGGACAAGGTGCTCTACGATCGCGCGCAAGCAGATCTGAAAGCCGGCCGCTACATCGAAGGACGCCTGGCGCTGCAAACCCTGATCAACACCTATCCGGACAGCGAATACCTCGCCAAAGCCAAGCTAGCCGTGGCCGACTCCTACTATAAGGAAGGCGGCACCACCAACCTTACGCAATCCATTCAGGAGTACAACGATTTCCGCACTTTTTTTCCGTTCCTCGATGAAGCAGCGTACGCCCAGATGCAGATCGGCCTGGCACACTATAAGATGATGGAAAAATCCGACCGCGATAAAACTCAAGGCGAAGCCGCGGAAGACGCCTTTCAAGCGTTCCTGCTCTCGTACCCGCAAAGCCCGCTGGTCCCCAAAGCCGAACAGTATCTGCGCGATGTGCAGGAAGTGCTCGCCGATGGCGATTACAAAGTCGCCTACTACTACTATACGAAAGCGGATTTTCGCGCGTCAGCTGCGCGCCTGGTGGAAGTCACCGATCGTTACCCACTGTACAGCCAAAATGACGATGCGCTGTGGATGCTCGGTAATATCTATGAGCGCGCCAAACAAGTCTCCAAGAATGAAGACGACAAGAATCATTGGAGCGATCTCGCCAGCAGGTGCTACGACCGCATCGTGCGCGATTATCCGCTTTCGAAGGTTGCGCCCGGCGCCAAAGCGCGCCTGAAAGATATGGGCCGGCCCGTGCCTTCCGCCGATCCCGATGCCATCGTGCGTATGCAGAAACAGCAGCTCTACGAAAAAGCGCATCACCAGAGCATGGTGGTGAAACTCCCGCTCGGAATGCTCAAGGGGAATCCGGACACATCCAGCGCCGCGCGTGGCGGGATGCCGCAAATGGCTCCGCCGAACGATGCGGTATCAGCCACAGATGTGCTGCGGCCCGGCGCCGCGGGTCCGTCATTCACACTGACGGGCAGCGCTGCAGGAGCGAGCACGCAGACTTCGTCAACCAGCTCGGAAGTGGTCACGCCAGAAGATGCCACCACCGCGCCCGTGGGATCGAATACGAACCAAACCGGCGTAGGGGCCGAAATCCTGACGCCGCTGGACGACAAAGGCCAGCCGACATCTGAGCAGCCTGCGACTGCCACGCCCGCCCCCGGCGCCAATGGGACCAGCCCCGTCACCGCGACGCCATCCACCAACGGCACAGTGGATGCCGGACTGAACGGATCAGGAACCGCGAATCCACCGGCGGAGAACACTTCGTCAGCAGCGGCCGGTTCAAGCCCCTCAAGCTCTTCCAACCCGGGCGCGACGGGCGACAGCGCGACTCCTGCAGCAGCCAGCGGCTCGAGTTCAGCCCAGCCCGCCGCACAATCCGCGGACAGAGCCTCCACGCCCGCAAAGCCCACTCCGGTGGACACCAGCGAAGAGTCCACGAGCAAGAAAAAGAAGGGAATAAAGAAGTTGATCCCCTGGTAAGCTCGCCTTAGTTCCTAGTTACTCCCTGCTAACAACTCAAGCACTCCTGTACCTCGACTTTGTTGACGCCCTTGCTCCGGGGTGCTGCAATAGCTATGTTCAGGGCTAGGCGCGTCTCGTATGGGGGCATGCCGCCCGGGGGATTAAAGTGCCCAGAATTTTGGTTGCGGACGACAACACCAATATCCAAAAGATGGTCGTGCTCGCTTTTCAGGAGCGCGGCGTGGAAGTCATCGCCGTCGGCAATGGCGAAGCCGCGGTGCGCCGCCTCCCGGACGCGAATCCCGATCTGGTGCTGGCTGACGTCTTCATGCCCGTGCGCAACGGCTACGAAGTCTGCGAATTCGTGAAGAAAGACCCGCGCTTTTCCCACGTTCCGGTGATTCTGCTGGTAGGCGCGTTCGATCCCCTGGATGAGAAAGAAGCGCGTCGCGTCGGCGCGGATGGCGTGTTGAAGAAGCCCTTCGTTCCGCCTGATCCGCTGATCGCCATGGTGATGTCCGCCCTGGAAAAGAATCCCAAGGTCGCGGCCGAGCTTGCCAGAGCGAAAGAAGTCGCCGCCGAAGCGCTTTTGCCGCCGGCCCTGCCTGAAGTTCCGCTGAAGGCCGAGCCCAAGCCGCTGCCGGAATTCCCCGAGCCCACCGCCGAGGAAGCCGCCGTTATTTACGGATTTGGCAAGGGCGTGCGCGCGATTGACCTGGATGAAGTCGAAGAAGATGACGAGGAAGCGACGCCCAAAATTAAGAAGGGTGCCAAGGCCTCCGCGAAAGATTCCGCCAAAGATTTGAAAGGCCCGAAAGCGCCCGCTGCTCCGAAAACTCCGGTCGTTGCCGCCGAAGACGACGAGGACGAATTCGACAGTTCCGCCACCGCCAACGATTGGCGGCGCAATGCAGCCGACTTCGAAGTTCCCGAGAATGTCGCCGCCGATCCGGTCTATTCCTACGGACGGAATTTCGAGCCGATCACTTTCCCATCGGAGAAGGACGTTCCTCCGCGCCGCCGAAAGACAGACGAACCCGGCGCCGAAGAAACCGCCGCGAAAGTCGAAGCTCCGGCAGCGGCGCATAAACCAGCCACCGAAATCACACCGACGCCCGCGCCCGTGCAAGCCTCCGCGGAGCCGGCTGCAAAACCCAACCCCTGGGACGTGAAAGACCAGCCCGAGATCGAACTCGCCGCCGGGTTCACGCGCGTCGAAGAACCGGACACTCAAGCGAAATTTACTGAAGGCGAACTCGCCAAGCCGTCGCAACCTGAAAACCCGGTCGCCGCGTCGCCCGCGGTCCAGCAGCTCGAAGCTGCTCCGGAGCCGCCGCCTCGGCCCACGCTGGTCTCGCGCATGCGCGGCTGGATGGATATGCTCACGCCGTCAACGCCCGAAGCTTCCGCGAGCCCATCGGACGACGCTGCGGCCGACGCACCGTCCGGCAGTTCCACCGACACTTCCGCGAATCATTGGATGACCAATCTCTCAGCGCCTCCAGCGCCGGAGCCTCCGGCAGCGCAAGAGCCTTTGCTCGTCGCCGCATCTTCAGCGGCAGCGGAAATAGCGCCCGCGTCCGTCGAAGAAGCACCGAGCTCCAGCGCTCCTTTCGTGGACCAGGCTGCGGAGACGCAACCCATCATCGAAGCTACGGCTTTCGCGCCAACACCCGAGCCGCAGACAGCTGCTCCCGCGGAATTCGCGGCGACTTCACACAGCGAATCACCCGCCGATGCTCATGACGAAGCGCGTGACGACGCCGAGCCGCGCCAATTTTCCGAAGGCTCGCAGAGCGCCGAAAAATTCGGCGGCTCCTCCTACCATTTCTCCGAGGACGCGCATAACGAAATTCAAGCCGAGCATCAGGAGCCTGCGCCATCCAGTTCCGGAGCGGGAGGCTCCAACGATTACTCCGCGACCGCGACCGTCTCCGAAGGCCTGAACGCGGAAGCCGAGCCGGAACCCGTTACCAGCGGCGCCGCGGATTTTTCGCCCGCGCTTTCTCCCGAGGCGTTGCCAGAGGTGTTGCCCGCTCCAGCCGACGTCCCCGTAAACGGCGGCAGCCTCTCCGGCATGTTGCCCGCCGAGCCGCTCTTCGGCAGCCAGCCGTTGCACGACGCCACGGAATATTCGCCGCGCGATGAAGATGAAGCGCCAGTACATGCCGACGCACGCGAGCAGGAAGCGTACGCCGAAGTGACCCAGCAACCGCAGCCCGTGCCCAACGAAGAATATTGGGACCGCGAAGCCGCCGCGCGCGAAGCGGAAGCGCTCTCGAAATCCAACGCTTCGCTCTTCGCCGAACCCGCCGCGCCGGCCGAGCCGCCTGCGATCCAAAATTTCGAGCGCATCCCCACGCTGCCGCCGCCCAATCGCGAAGCGCTTTCGGAAATTCCCTTCCTCATGCCGCCGGTGCTGCCGCCGCAAAATTCCGAGCAGCCTGCCGCACGCGGGAACGATGCCGAAGCCGTGGACGATATGGTCCGCAAAGTCATGGAAAAGCTCGGCCCGCATCTGCAAGAGCTGCTCTCGCAAGGCGTGAAGCCTCTCGTGGAAAACTTGCTGCAAAGCGAACTGCAGAAGAAAGACCGGTAGCAATTCGGACGAGGTAGCATGGGCAATCTTGCCTGTGCTCCTTCTTTTGAATCTGCTTTTGACGTCTTTTTGACGTTGCAGCAGCCACCTGCTGTTCAGGCGAGCGCAGTTGAACGCGACTTTGTGGCACAGGCCCAATTCTGCCTGTGCTCCTTCCTTTGACTTTGTCTGAGCTTTTGAATTTGCAGGGGTCGTCCCGCTCTGCGGGATGGGCGCCTTGGAATCTCCAAGCTACATCGCAATTCACTCCGATGATCTATCTGCAGCAGGCAGGCCGATAGTGTCAATTCGAAGGGCTGGCGCCGCTACGTCAGATGCCTTTGAATTCGCCGCCGTCCATCCGCAGCGCGGCTCCGGTTAGCCATTTCGCGGACGGTGACACCAGGAAAGCGAGGAGATCCGCAATCTCTTCCGGAGTGCCGAAACGCGAGATGCCAGCTTCCTCCGGATAATTTTTAATAGCTTCTTCCACCGTAAGGTGGTGCGCCGGCGCCCACTTTTCAAAAAATGATTGCCGCCGGCCCGTCATCACTGCTCCGGGCGAAACGCTGTTGACCTGCACGCCATCCTTGATGCCCTGCTCCGCGAGGGCTTTCGCGAGCGTGATAATCGCTGCATTGGTGGCAGCAACCGCGGCAAATCCCGGCTTGGGGTCCCAAGCGGCCAGGCCAGAGAGCAGTACAACGGAGCCTTTGGAAGCCTTCAAGGCATCCCAAGCTTTTATAGTGAGGCGACGAGCGCCATGAAACTTCAACGCCATACCGTCGTCCCACTGCGCGTCGGTCATTTGAAACAGATCGATTTGTGGCACGGCGCCGGCGATATTCACGACGGCGTCAATGCGGCCGAAGCGCTGCAGCGTGTCGTTCACGACCTTCTCAGCGGCCGCCGGCTCGCGAAGATCGAGCGGAAGCACCAGACTTTCCGCGCCGGAGGATTTCGCCTGTTGGGCTGTTTCTTGCAGGTGCGCCTCGTCTCGCGCGATCAAAACGAGCGATGAAAAATCCCGCGCCAGCCGCAGCGCGGTGGCCTTTCCGATTCCCTGGCTGGCGCCGGTGACGATGGCTACAGAATCTGGCATTGCCGTTTCCTCTAGATGAAGTTCACAGGCTGGCAGGATTCCCGCTCGCTGTCCGTTGGAGCCGGCGGCGCTAACTCGCAGTTTGTCGCGCTGACATTCCGAGCGAGAGCGTCTCGCGTGCGGCTTCCCAGATAACATCAACTACTATCTTCGGCTCCGTGTACATTGCGGTGTGATCTACCGGATGAGAGCGGATCCTCGCGCCCATGCGCTCGGCCATGAAACGCTGAGTCGTCGGCTTGATCATGCGATCTTCTTCTGCGAGCAAGTACCAAGTCGGCTTCATCTTCCACGTTGGCGCCGGAGTCACCTCTTGAATGCATTTCAGGGCAATCGGTCGCTGCACCGCCGCCATGATTGTTGTTTGATTGGCCGAAGCTTTATGCGCGACTGCTTTACGGAAGCCTTCTTCCGGCATCCAAATGAATCCGTGTGCGTCGGGCGCCAAACGAGGAGCCTCCGGGTGCGGCGGCTCGCGATAGAAGACCGTTGCGACCGTTTCACCGTCACCCGGCGCCAGAGCCGAGACGTACACGAGGCCTTTGATTCGATCGTCGGCAAGCCCGGCGATGACTGCTCCGGCGTAAGCATGCCCCGTGAGCACGACGGGCCCGTCGGTTCTCTCCAGCGTCCTGGAAAGGGCCGCGATGTCGTCCGTGAGCGAGGTGAGAGGGAGTGGCGCGCAGACCACGCCAAGGCCCAGGCGTTCGAGCGGCAGAATCACGTTCTGCCAGCAAGATCCGTCAGCCCACGCGCCATGCACCAACACGACCGTTCCCTTCTGTGCATTCATATCGACCCTCCCTCGTTCGTTTCCCGCGTTAGACTCTGTTCGCGTCGAGGAACTCTTTCACTGCCGCGGCAATCTCCACGACGTGGGTCTCCAAAGCAAAATGCCCGGTCTCGAGCATCTTCACTTGCGCGCTGGGGAGGTCCCTGCGGAATGCCTCTGCCCCTGCGGGAATGAAGAAGGGATCGTTCTTACCCCAAACTGCGAGCAAAGGAGGCTTCGACTTACGGAAATATTCCTGGAATGCCGGGTAGAGCGCGACATTGGTTGCATAATTCAAGAACAGATCCAGCTGAATGTCTTTGTTTCCAGGCCGCTCCATCAGCGCAATATCCAAAGTGTAGGATTCCGGCGCCACGCTATCTGGATTCGTTACTCCGTGCGTGTATTGCCAGCGCGTACCTTCCAGTGTGAGCACATTCTTCGCGATGACCTCGCGGTTTTCCGCGTTGGGGAAAGCCCAATATTTCTGGATCGGGCCCCATGCGTCGCCGAGTCCTTCTTCATAGGCGTTTCCATTTTGTGAAACGATTGCTGTAATCCGTTCGGGATGGGCCATGGCCAAGCGGAGACCCGTCGGCGCTCCATAGTCGAAAATGTAAATTGCATAGCGATTGATCTTGATAGCTTCCGTAAAAGCGGCTATCGTCGCGGCCAGCGAGTCAAAGGTGTACTTATACTTTCGCTCCTCCGGTACTTCCGTAAATCCAAAACCCGGCAAGTCCGGCGCGATGACCCTGTAACGATCCGCCAGCCGCGGAATCAACTCGCGAAACATGAACGACGAAGTCGGAAATCCATGCAGCAACAGAACCACTGGCGCCTCGCGATCGCCTGCCTCCCTGTAAAACACTTGAATACCATCCGCTTCGACTTTGTGAATGGATGTAAAAGGCACAACCGCACCGGCCTTTTGCTTTGCCGCTGATACATTCTGAGCCATGATGATTCCTCCTGAGATTGCTGGCGCCGCACTACCAACACCAGACAAAGTAACCGTGACAGGTTACACCACAATGCCTGTAACTTGTCAATACGGTGATTCACGGTTACACTGTTCCCGAGTCTTATCCAATTGACCCGGTCCCGAAGAAAGCAAAGTGCACAGCCTAGCCCGCCGTTCCTGGCGGGCAATCTGGCTTTGGATTTTCTGAACACTCGCATGCGAGTGAATGGGAAAATAGTGGACTTGCTGGGGCGCGACCAGGACGTATTGCATTGGCTCACGCAAGCAGGGCTTCCGGCCCCGAAAGTGGTGTCGCATGCGACGCGGACATCTATTCTGACTTATGCGCGAACGCTGCGCGAGAATATTCGCGTGCTTGTGGCGAGACGAAAGGCTGGCCGCCGCGCAGATCCTTCCGTCCTCAACCGCTTTCTCGCTGGCGCACAGAGTCATCCCCGGCTCGTTTGGACCAAGCCGCGTTCGCCACGGCTTGAAAAAGTCGGGCGAAACGACACTGCCGAGGCTATTCTCGCACCCGTGGCTGAAGCAGCTGCTGATCTGCTGGCGACGGCCGACTTCAAGCTAGTGAGACGCTGCGAAGGCGACACCTGCGTGCTCTGGTTCTCCGATCAAACCAAGTCCCACCACCGCCGCTGGTGCAGTATGGGAATTTGCGGAAACCGCCAGAAGGTCGCGGCCTACAGACGCCGACATCGTAATCGTGCAAGATCCGAGCCTCGCCAGCCTCATCGCCCCTCGGCTGATTAGATGGCGTTGTCGAGTCTTCCCTCCGAGTAAGCTTGGTCGGGCGAACAACTAAGGCCTAGCTACCCCAGGCAGCCTCGGGAGAAAGGGGCACAGTTCCGGCGCAGCTTTTACTGCACTGTCAAAGTCAGCGGAATCGAGCGCGAAACGCCGGTGCCGGTTGCGACGAAATTCACGGTGTAGGTTTCGGGCGGAGTGGTTGCGGAGGTCGGTTGTCCGCCGCCCGAGCCGCCGCAGCTCACCAGGCCGATCAAGGGTAGCGCGAGCAGCAGCGCCGCCAGCGCCGCGAGATTCAGTTGGGTCGGCGACAGGCGCCACGAGGAAGTCGTTCTCGAGCTCATCGCGGTTTCCATGAAATAGCAGGTCAATTCCAGGATAAATTTGTTGATAGCGAACGCGCGAAAATTGGAGAATATTTCGTAGCCAGCGAGTGGGATCAGATCCGTGAAGATAGTTCGAGTGTCCCGGTAGCGGAGCTTCACCGGAAACAGCTGCCCCGCGGTCGGCTCCCTTCCATCTGATTTGCAGGCGAGAAGCGCTCGAATGGGACTGCGGAACAAAAATATCCACGCCGTCTGCGGCGTAGAGCGACTCCACGCCATCTCGACGAGCGAGAAAATGGTATTGCGCGGGCGCTTGGCCATTATTTTGTTCAAATATCAAGGGCGCGGCTACGGTGGTGGCCTTGGGGGTCTGCGCCACGATGTTCGACGGGGCGCTGCAGCATACAACCGTTAGCGCCAGGACAGCGAACAGAAGGCGATGGCTCTGTGAACGGGTCATGAACACATTTCTCCCTTACGCTTTCTGCTCAGGGAGTAGCCTAAAGGGTCACGGCTCTACACGGGAAGTAATTCGAATTCCACTAAATTAGCTCGACAGCGAAAATCGGGCGTTCACGGACGCGCGTATGTTTTTTCCGATCGGAGATTGGCAATCCGGGAACTGCCAGTGCGCTGGCGACGGGTCCTGCGCGTTGACGGCTTGCTTCCCTGCCCCGTATATTGATTGATTCTCTCTTGCAGCGACGGCGCAGTGTAATCGTAAAGTCGAATTCCTATTGGGGAGCAGATGGCGCGCGAAATACCGAAGGCTTACGAGCCGCAGGAGATTGAGGAGCGCTGGGCCAAGGCCTGGTTCGAGGAGAAGCTATTCCGCGCGGAAAATTCCGGTACGCCGGATGTGCCGAGCGACCAGCAGCCGCGTTTTTCGATTGCGCTGCCGCCGCCAAACGTGACCGGGTCGATTCACATCGGGCACATGCTGGAGCACACGCAGATTGACATGCTGGTGCGCTGGCATCGCATGCGCGGCGAGCGGACTTTGTGGCTGCCGGGAATGGACCACGCTGGAATTGCGACGCAGTTTGTGGTCGAGAGAATGTTGGCCAAGGAAGGCATCAATCGCAAGGAGCTGGGTCGCGAGGAATTCGAGCGCCGCGTCTGGAAATGGAAAGCGGAAAGCGGCGGCGTGATCAAGCAGCAGATGATTCGCCTCGGCGCTTCGTGCGACTGGACACGCGAGAAATTTACGCTGGAGCCGGCGCTCTATCGCTCGGTGCTGGAAGCGTTTTTGCGGCTGTATCGCGAGGGATTGATTTATCGCGGGCGGTACATGGTCAACTGGTGCCCGCGCTGTCAGACGGCGATCAGCGATCTGGAAGTGGTGCACAACGAGCGGGTTGGGAATTTGTGGTTCATTCGCTATCCCGTGGCCGGCGCGCAGGAATTTCTAGTGGTCGCGACCACGCGGCCGGAAACGATGCTCGGCGATACGGCTGTAGCCGTCCATCCGGAGGACGAACGTTACCGGGATCTGGTCGGCAAGAAGGTGCTGCTGCCGCTGATGAATCGCGAGATCCCGATCATCGCGGATACGTACGTGGATCGGGAATTCGGCACCGGCGTGGTGAAAATTACCCCGGCGCACGATCCGAACGACTTCGAAGTCGGCAAGCGGCATAACCTCGCGCAGATTGATGTGATGACCGATGAGGCGCACATGAACGAGGCCGCGGGGAAATATGCCGGCCTCGATCGCTTCGTGGCGCGAGCGCGCGTGATTGCCGACCTGGAAGAAATCGGTTTGATGGATCACATTTCCGAACACACGCATTCGGTGGGGACCTGCGACCGCTGCAAGGCGATTGTGGAGCCGCGCGTTTCGACGCAGTGGTTCATGAAGATGAAGCCGCTGGCGGAGGACGCGCGGAAGACGGTGACAGGCGCTTTCGGTCCGGAGGCGAAAATTGAGGTGGTGCCTGACAATCAGCGGACGATCCTGCTGCAGTGGTTTGAAAATATTCGCGATTGGTGCATTTCGCGGCAGCTGTGGTGGGGGCATCGCATTCCGATCTGGCATTGCGCGGATTGCAAGGAGATGGTTCCGGCGACGGATTCGAGCGTCGAAATTGTGGATGGGCACGCGCGAGCTGCGGGAGTGCCGACGAAGTGTCCGAAGTGCGGGGCGGCAGGCAACGGGAAATTGACGCAGGATCCGGATGTGCTGGATACCTGGTTCAGCTCAGCCCTGTGGCCGTTTTCGACTTTGGGTTGGCCGGACGATACGCCGGACTTGCGCGCATTTTATCCGACGAGCTTGTTGATCAGCGGGTATGACATTTTATTTTTCTGGGATTCGCGAATGATCATGCTGGGGTTGCATCTGGCGTCGGGTGCAACGGAAGCCGAGCGAATTCCCTTCCGTAGACTGTACTTGCACTCGCTGGTGCGCACGGCGGAAGGCGCGAAGATGTCCAAGACCAAGGGCACCGGCGTGGACCCACTGAAATTAACCGCGGAGTTCGGCACCGATGCGATGCGTTACATGCTGGCAAGCATGGCCGCACCCGGGACCGATATCGCGTTGACCGAGGACCGAATTCTGGGCGCGCGCGCATTCGCGAACAAGATTTGGAACGCGGCGCGGTTTTTGTTTATGAATTTGGAGAAGGCGGAAACTGCGGTGGGATTTAGTTTGGAAGAATTGGCGGCACCGGCTGTGCGCGCGGCGGCGCCTTATGCCGTGAAGGGCGAGGGCGAGTTGGTGCACCGCTGGATTTTTTCGAGGTTGGCGGCTGCTGCGGCAGAAGCGGGCAAGGCGCTGGATGAATTTCGTTTTCATGAGGCTTGCCAGACGATTTACCACTTTTTCTGGGGCGATTTTTGCGATTGGTACATCGAGTGGGTGAAGCCGCAGCTTTCGTCGGCGGACCGCGAAATGGCGCTGGCGGCTTGGCGGAATATTTTCGCGGTTTTGGACGCAGCGCTGCGCCTGTTGCATCCAGTGATGCCGTTTTTGACTGAGGAATTGTGGCATAAGCTGCCGCAGCCGGAGGGAGCGCGCTCCATCGCGCTGGATCGGTTCCCTTCTCGGCGCGAGGATTGGATTGACGCCGGTGCCGACGGCGACATGGCGTTGATCCAGGAAATCATTGCGGCCGCGCGGAATATTCGCGCGGAAATGAAGGTGGATCAGAAGAAGAAGGTGGCGGCGGATTTTTCAACGAGCGACGCGGCGGTTCGGAAGCTGGTGGAAGCGAACCTGGTGCCATTGTTGCAATTGGCGAATCTTTCCGGGCTGCAGACTTCCACCGGACACTTGGAGGCGACCGGCGCGGCGGTGCGCTCAACGTCAAAATTTGACTTGCGCATCACGTACGACGAGGCAGTGGATAAGCAAGTGGAGATTGCACGGCTGAAAAAAGAGAACGAGCGGCTGGCGAAGGATATTGAGTCGAAGAAGGCGCGGCTGGCGGATGAGGCATTCTTGAGCAAAGCTCCGGCGAAGATTGTGGAGGATTTGAAGGGGACCTTGGCTGGGCGCGAAATTGAGTATCAGAAATTGCTGGAGCGCTTAAAGCAACTGGAATAGTTGACTCTGAACGAGTCGCGTTCGAGCTGCGGCTAGGCTAGTTGCGAGTGTAAATATCAGTCCAAGGTTCTATAGCGCTGAAGGACAGCTGCGGATTCTCGACCTCCTCGTGGATCTTCAAAGTTTTCAAGTCAGGCGATAGCTGCCAACGTTCTTTGAAGCGGATTATCACGACAAGCCCATTTTCAAGAGGACGAGTCGCGATAGTTGCATCCAAGAAGAGCTGGTTACCTTTGAAGTGTCCCTTGCAGGTTCCCTTTGTGTGATTTTCGGTATAGTAAATTCCTTCTCTGCCGTCGAGCGGAAAGGTGTTCGTGTACGACTTGCCGTTCGCGACCCTGGTAACCACAATGTCGGTCGCGGTCTGCATGACGGTCAAAGTCTCGGTGATGTCCTTCGCCGTTTTGGAAGCATGTTTCGCCGGGGTGAAAGCGTACGAGCCACTGAAGTCCGTCGTTTCTGCTGTGCTCGCCACCATCAGTGGCAGCAACAATATTAAAACGCAGGCGTGAGTACGTAGCATGGCCGCTACGTGTATCACAGGCTTACTGGTGATTGCAAAAAATCTGCGACTCGCAAAATGTTGGCGATGTAGTTCGGCCGGAATTATAGCTGGCGAAGACTCGGACGGATTTGCTGAAGCCACGATCCCTGAGACTCCTCTTGCGAGTTGCGGACGCGGCTTGTCGGCGGCGCACCCGTCGCGTATGCTTTTCAGTTCACATGGCTACAAAACGGATGGCTAATTTGCCGGGGACTACGGACCGGCGTTTGGACGCGTTGCTGACTTTGCTCGCCGAGAATTCGACGATTGTGATCAGCGGGGCGAAGATCGCCAAGGAAATTGGGGTGACGCGGCAGCAGGTGTGGCGCTGGATTGAGAAATTGCGCGAAGTGGGCGTGCGCGTGAAGGGACATGCGGCGACGGGATACCACATCGAGCGGGCTCCGGACATTCTGGCGGCGCAACTTTTGAGCCATCGCTTGTACGGCACGCCGTTTGCGCGGCGCATTTATCATTTTTTTAAAATTGATTCGACGAATACCGTGGCGATGCAGCTGGGCGAGCAGGGCGAGCCGCATGGCGCGGTGGTGCTGGCGGAAGAACAGACAGCGGGGCGCGGGCGCGCAGGGCGGAAATGGGTTTCGGAGAAATCGGCGGGGATTCACTGCACGGTTTTGCTGCGGCCGCCGATTCCCCCGGCTCATGCGCCGCTGCTGACGCTGGTGGCGGGCCTGGCGGCGCGGGACGCGGCCGCGGAGGAACTGGACGCCGCGCCGGATATACGTTGGCCGAACGATTTGCTGGTGCGCGGGCGGAAATTTTCGGGAATCCTCACCGAAATGCACGCCGAACCGGACCGAATGCATTACGCGGTGGTGGGTATCGGGATAAACGTGAATCAGACGAAGATGCCGCCAGGCCTGGAAGACATGGCGACCTCGCTGCGGATGGAAACGGGAAAGGTGCATTCGCGGCTGGAAGTGCTGATACGGTTGCTGCGCCACCTGGATCGCTACTACAATCAGTTCCTCAGCGAAGGCGCGACGCCGATTCTGCGGCGCTTCGCGGAAGTGTCCAGCTATTTTCAAGGGAAGCGCGTGCGCATCACGACGGCGCGGGAAACTTTTACGGGAAGCACGGCGGGCCTAGAGCCGAGCGGCGTGTTGCGTGTGCTGCGCGACGATGGCGGCGGGATCGAGCTAGTTCTTTCCGGCGACGTCGCGGAGGCCGATTGATGCTGCTGACGCTGGACGTGGGCAACACGAACACAGTGTTGGGAGTTTTTCGCGGCAAAGAATTAGTGGCGAACTGGCGCCTGACGACGGCGCGCGAGCAGACGGAAGACGAATACGGCATTCTGACGCGCGATCTGTTTACTTTGGCGGCTCTCGAGCCGCGCGAAATCGGCGGAGTGATTATCAGTTCCGTGGTGCCGCAATTGAATTCGCGGCTGGCGGGAATGGCGGAACGATATTTCGGCAAGACAGCGCTGTTTGTCGAGCCGGGAATCAAGACGGGGATGCCGGTGATGTACGATAACCCGCAGGAAGTGGGCGCGGACCGCATCGTCAATAGTGTCGCGGCATTCGAAAAATATGGCGGGCCATGCATCATCGTGGATTTCGGGACGGCGATTAATTTTGATGCAGTCTCGGCGCGCGGCGAATATATGGGCGGAGTGCTCGCGCCGGGAATTGGGATTTCAGCAGACGCGCTGTTTGCGCGCGCGGCGCGGTTGTTTCGTGTGGAGATTAAGGACCCGGGGAAAATTATCGGGACGAATACGGCGGCGTCAATGCAAGCAGGGCTTTTTTATGGCTACACCGATTTGGTGGATGGAATTTTGGACCGCATGAAGAAGGTGATGGGGGCGAAGACGAAGGTAGTGGCCACTGGAGGCCAAGCGGCTTTGATTGGCGGGGCTTCGCGGCATATTGAGACGGTGGATGAGTTTTTGACGCTGGAAGGGTTGCGGATTATTTGGGATCGGAATCAGGAGACCGCGCAGAAGAAGGCGGCGCCGGCGGGCCGGCCCAGGGGTTAGTGTTCACGCGGCGGTGGATTCGGATGTGCGAAGGGCTCGCAAATTCTTTCTGCGGCTCGCGGTGTCGACAAACATTGCGCCTTCGATCCGCGATTGAGTGGGCGAGGCAAGCCTCGCCTAGCTTGGGCGCGCTGAGTCTAACGTTGTTGCGAAAGCGGCGGCGAGTCGCCGCACCCCAAAGTGGGCTAGGCTTACGGGAATTTACTCTCCCTCATGGAACCGTTTAACTACTTCAATTATTTTACAGAGATCGAGGAATATTTTTGGCGGAAGCGCGGGGCGCATCTGCTCGT
>Ga0187851_10000073_pt1 | contig 92230 bp, 71 predicted proteins | sample June2016WEW_6_10_FD_132997 | JGI IMG/M metagenome (GOLD analysis project Ga0187851, IMG submission 132997) | Peatland microbial communities from SPRUCE experiment site at the Marcell Experimental Forest, Minnesota, USA - June2016WEW_6_10 | ecosystem: Environmental > Terrestrial > Soil >... | reverse complement strand
GGCTCAGGTTCCTATATGGGAACCGGCGTTCCCGTTTGGGAACCAGCAGAATCCACTAGGGTTGCGAGCCGACGTACGACAAACTCACGTCCGATCCCGTTGTACGGGCAAAGAACGAGATGCGGAGACGGGGTTGGATTACTTCCTTGCGCGATATTACTCTGGAGCGCAGGGGAGATTTACAACGCCTGACTGGAGCAAGACTCCAGAGGGCGTCCCTTACGCTGACCTCAGCAACCCACAGAGCCTCAATCTTTATACTTACGTCCGCAACAATCCATTGAGGACGGCCGATCCTGACGGGCATTGCTCTGGCGACGACTGCAGCGAGATCACGGTCACGGCTGAAGTCCATCAGCAGCCGACGGTGAGAGTTGATCCCCCTAGCGGCGGTAAGCAAACCGCAACAGCGGAAGGCGAGGTCCGCTATCAGGTCAAGTATGACGGAAAACCAATGGCGGACACTCCGATCCACGAAGATGTCGCGAACAAGACGTCCAAAGATGGCCAATCAATGGGGCCGGTTCAAACTGAGACGCGGGACGCCAAGACCAACGCGCAAGGCGTGGTAGCGGATCAGACTTCGATATCGATCACGGTCCCCGCCATGCCTGGACTCGCCAAGAGTACGCTGTCTACGAGTGTCTTTACAAAGGAAACGAACCAGGTTTTGACGATGACTTCGCCTGCTGGTGCAGCGTGTTCAGTTACCGAAAAGCGCACGATGACAAACGCCGATTCATCTGGCGACGCCGACGTCTACAAGATTACGCTGCAGACACCGAAGGTGACGGCTACTCCTGCGAAAGGGCCCCCACAACCGAAGCAACAATAGTCCCAGCGGCGACAACTGGCAAAGGAGACAGGATGAGGTTGAATACAATATTCTGTGCATTGTGCGTGCCTGCTGTTCTGATGGGCCAATCGAGCGGCGGTTTCAAGCAGTACCGCTCTGTCGAGTCCTATGAAGTTCGACCAGGCGTCCTGATAAGACCCGCCTACTCCGCCCGGGGTGGCGTCTGTGAGATAAGCATCGAGAGGCGGCATTACTCGAACAACGCCGTGGACCTGGACGCGGAGATGTCCAAGGAACAGATTCGGCTGCTGTTCGACGAGCTTGCGCCCCAGAGAGAGCGCGGACAGCCCGGCATGAAGCTTCCAGAGGGAACAGAGATCACAGTGGTCGACGGCGGCATCCGGACGGCGCGTATTCTTTACGAGAATGTCACGCTGACGATGTATGGAAGAGCCGAGAGCCAGAAGTTTGTCGCGGCCACAATTACTTGGGCGAAGCGGCCTTGCGTACCTCCAGACCGTTGATGAAGTAGCGCCAGGAAACGCGGGCAATGTGATCTGTGCGTCGGAAAATGGGGACGGCCTGATCCGCGCTGCTGTTTCTTGCGCCGCCCGTTGCTGACGGCTGCGGAGCGACGGCGTTCAGTGCCGGCTGAAGGTATGACACGCCACCCCAGCCGGGTTCTGCAACAGATTGCAACCGTTTGAAACAGGTCCGGCCGCCATCTGCGCCTCTGCAACAGATTGAAACCGATTGCAACAGTTTGCAACTCTGGCGAGTTTAGTTATGAGTAAGATACCATCCCTAAGCCTTCGGCTTAGAGATGGCGCGGCCCGTAATCGTGCTGTGATGCTTTTAATTACCCACAACTTCGGCCCCACAACTTCGGCCCCGTGCTACCGGGCGCCTGGCGGTGTAGAATGAACCTGCAAGGTGCCAAAACAAAGATGGGTTGAATTGTTTCAAGAGGCTCTGCAGCGTCCCGGTACTCCTGCCACGAGCGGGGCGGCGGAAGCTCTCGATAAGGAACTGGCCAGCTGCCGGTTCTGTGACCCGAGACTTGGACGGCGATTCCGGAAACTGGTTGGGCAACTGGCCAGCAGACTCGGCCAGACCATCCCTTTGGCCTGCCAGGATTGGAGTAACACCAAGGCGGCGTATCGGTTCCTCTCCAACGGGCGCGTTAACGAGATGGCGATTCTGGCCGGGCATTTCCAGGCCACTCGTGAGCGCTTGGCAGCGACGGACGGCCCTATTCTCATGCTGCACGACACGACGGAATTCAGTTACACGCGGGAGTCCAAGCAAGCGATCGGCATCCTTTATAAAGCGTGTGGCAGGAAGGATCAAGAGGGACGTCCTCGACTCCACACGGTCTGCGGCGTCCTGATGCACTCCAGCCTGGCCGTTACGGCTGAGGGGTTGCCACTCGGACTGGCGGCCATCAAGTTCTGGACGCGGAGTAAATTCAAGGGGACCAATGCCCTGAAGCGGAAGGTCAATCCGACGCGCGTGCCCATCGAGGCCAAAGAGAGTATGCGCTGGTTGGAGAATCTGAAGCAATCTACCGAGCTGCTGGACGAACCGTCCCGTTGCATTCACATCGGGGATCGCGAGAGCGACATTTACGAACTGTTTTGCACGGCTCAAGAAAGCGGCGCCCAGTTCCTGGTACGCACCTGTGTCGATCGCTTGGCGGGAGATGGCCGGCATACGATTGCGGCCGCCATGCGACGGGTCAAGGTGAAGGCGGTCCACCAGGTAGAGGTTCGCGATGCGAAGGGGACGGTGTCGCCAGCGACCGTCAAAGTGAAGTATCACCGGTTGCGGGTGCATCCGCCGATCGGCAAACAGAAGGAATACCCGCCGCTGATGCTGACTGTGATTTACGCTCAGGAGTCGTCCACGCCGCGCCGCCGGGAGAAGATTGATTGGAAGCTGATCACCAACTTGCCGGTCCGCAGCCGTAAGGACGCGGTGGAAAAGTTGACCTGGTACGCGATGCGGTGGCGCATCGAAACCTTTCACAAGATTCTGAAATCCGGCTGCCGGGCCGAAGCATCGAAGCTGCGAACCGCGGAAAGAATCGTCAAGCTCATTGCCATGTTTTGCATTCTCAGTTGGCGGATCTTCTGGATGACCATGATGAACCGCGTGGCGCCGGCAGCACCTCCTTTGGTTGCGCTGACCAGTGTGGAGACTCACTTGTTGGATAGGCTACTCCCCGCCGTATCGAAGCGCCGAAAAGCGACACTGTCAACCTATCTCATCAAGATCGCCAGACTGGGTGGCTATCTCGCCCGGACGAAGGACTCTCCACCGGGCAACATGGTCATGTGGCGTGGTTTGTCGCGGCTCACCGATATCGAAATTGGGTTCCTCTTGGGGGCGCAAGTTGTGGGTAATTAAAAGGCTGTGATGGCCATGAAGACTCTGCGATCCAGAACGGCAACCGCAGCCCCGACGGGCGGGCGGCGGTCGAGCGTCATCGTACGGTGCGCAAACCTCTGTCACTTGTATGGGTCTCGGTAGAGGCACTCCGGGACAAGAATAGTCGCAAAATCGGCGGTGCATCCCGACCGGGATGCAGGTTCCTCAAAACGCATCCCAACAGAACCACAACTGGAGCAATAAGATACGTCCGCAAAAACCAGACCGCACATCCCACCCTTTATGTTCCACTACCAGTGTTTTCGGCCTGGGATCCGGTCGCAAGGCGACCGATCCAGGCTGCCCGATATCGAAAACTGTCGAATAGTGTCGAATCATCCACAATTCGTCGAATATTGTCGAAACCGGTTTAAATTAGTGGTAAACTGTTGAACGGATGCCAAAGGGCGAGGAATTTACAAAAGCCGAGCAGCAATGGATCGCCGAAACGCGGCACCGCCTCGCCCAGAGGCGCGGGAGAAAGCCTGCCACGAAGGCTGGCCAGATTCGCGCCCTTTGGCCCGAGATCCGAGCCGCAATTGCCGACGGCCAAAGCCTGGCTAGTATCCGGCAGTGGCTCGAAGAGGAAGGTGGCGTCGTCGTCACCGTGCAAAGCCTCGGCTCCTACCTCACCCGCATCCGGCGTAAGGAGCTTGCCCAACCGGTCGCGCCGAACTCTCTGGCCGTCCAAACCCCTGCGGCGACCTTGCCACGCGTTGCGAGCCTATTGCCGCAGCGTGCCGAGAGCGCGAAGAGGAAGCCCTCGTTCGAGTATCCACCCGGCCCGCCGGACGAAAGCAAGCTGATCTGAATGCTCCGTTCGAAGCATTTGTTAAATCAGTGTCCCGGATAGCCTCCGCCATTACCTTAAATATATAGGGGGTCGAACTCAAGGAGACACTATGCCACAGATCAGTAAGGGCCTCGACGGACAAGGCGTTATCGGGTCTGGCGAAGAACTTGCCACACCCGCGATTCACTTCACACTGCAAGGAAAGGGTGGCGTCGGCAAGAGCTTGGTCGCCAGCATCCTCGCCCAATACTTCCGCCATCGCGGCGCGGAAATCCACTGCATCGATACCGATCCGGTGAACCAGACTTTCTCGCAATACACGGAGTTGGGTTCCGAGCATCTGGCGCTCATGCACTATGGCAAAATCGACTCGCGTGGATTCGATGTCTTGATGGAGCGGCTTCTCACCGAAGACGGAATCTTCATCGTGGACAACGGCGCATCCACGTTCATCCCGCTTTGGAGCTATATCGTCGAAACCAACGCGCTGGCACTGCTCCGCGCCACTGGCCGCCGGCTCTGCGTGCACACAGTGGTGACGGGCGGACAGGCACTCGGGGACACACTCAAGGGATTCAAGAGTCTGGCTGACAGCAGCGCCGAACGGAATATCGTCGTCTGGTTGAACGAGTACTTCGGCGCCATCGAGCGCGACGGCAAGACGTTCACAGAGATGCTGGCCTACAAGGAGTGCGAGTCGAAAGTCTTTGGCCTGGTTCGCATTCCAAAGAGAAACCAGGACACCTTCGGCCGTGACATCGAAGACGTAATCGCACGCAAGCTGACGTTTGAGGAGGCGATTCGGAACGGCAGGGCCTCGGTGATGAGCAAGCAACGCCTCAAGGTGGTGCAGCGGGAGCTATTCGAGCAGTTGGACCAGATGCCGCTGTTGTGAGGAGCAACGTCATGGAAAACGTAAAGCGATTAATCAGCGAAGTTGCCTCGCAGAACGGCATCCGTGTGGAGCCTGACGATCCGCTATTCGCACTCGTGACGATCAACCGAATCGTGTTGGAAGAAGCAACGCAGAAGTTGCAGGATCACATTCAGGCACGGATTGCGGAATTCGAAGCGTCCATGAAGAAGGCCGAGGGGCGCGCCGGTAAAATGCTTGCGCAAATGGTGAAGGAGTCGGCGGAGCAGATGCGGCAGGGTTTGCAGGGTGATATTCATGTGGCAGGCCTGAAGGCGCGTGAGTTCGTGCACCTTGTGAACGAGGCGCACCGTCGCCCTGCCTTGATCCGCTGGTCCGCCGTCGGCCTGGCGGCCGGCGCCATACTTCTCGGAGCTGGCGTTTGGCTCGGGACCCTCGTCCGCTAGGGGTGGGCCAAGCGATCATACCTGCGCTGCCAGGAGGATTTTATGAGCGCGACAATGAATGCGACTCTCACCACCATCGGTGACGAACTACCCATCCGTGTGCGCGATGCCGCGGTTTTCCTTGGCGTCAGCCCGCAAACGGTGTATCTTTGGGTTGAGCGAAAGCAGATTCCCCATTTCCGCGTGATGGGACGCAACATCCGGTTTTTGAAGTCGGATCTCGTCCCGTTCCGCGCGCAGTTTAAACAGGAGATGGAGAATGGCGAGACCTAGTAAGCATGATGGTGTGGTCTACCGACGAACTGACAGCAAGATCTGGTGGATGCGCTATCGGGATGCGTCCGATAGCCGCCACTTGGAATCGACAGGTACCGAAGACTGGGACGAGGCGCAGCGCCGGTTGCGCGAGCGTCTCCAGGCCCGCGACAATCGCACGCTGGAGGTCGTGCGCAGGGGCGAACAACTCTTTTTCCGGGATTGGGCGGCGGTTTTCATGGAGTACTATTCCAGGCCGCCGATTCGAACGGCGAAAACCCATGAGGCCAACGAGCGGGCGATGAAGCATCTTCAGACGGCGTTCGGGTCGTGGCGCCTGGTTGACGTGACCGCCGACGATATCGAGCAATACCTCAGGAATCGGCTCAAGAAGCGAGCCCGCGTGAAAACGCAAGAGGGCTATCGAGAGTTAGGCTTACTGAAGGCGACCACCGTGCATCAGGAGTTCCGCGTCCTGCGTAGGTCCTTGAACGTAGCTGTGAGGAAGAAATTGCTGCCCGCCAATCCCTGCGGCGGAGTCGAGTTCCCGGTTTCAATTCGTGGGCTGTTTCGGCCGCATTACGTTACTTGGTCGGAGCAGCAGATGATCGAGTTCCACGCCCCAGACTATTTGCGGAATGTAGTTCGGATCATCACCGAAACCGGCCTGCGAGTATACAAGGAGCTCACGCTGATGAAGAAAGACCAGGTGGACCTGGCGAACGCAGTGGTCTGGATTCCCGATTCAAAAACGCTCAACGGTGTGGCAGAAGTCCCGCTGACGCCGCTTGCGGTGACGGCGTTTCAGGACCAGCTTCGCATCGCGGGGCCAGGTCTTTACTTGTTCCCGAGCGACAAAAATCCATCAGGGCACCAGGCGACGCTCAAAACTGTCTGGCACAAGACCTTGAGGCGCGCAAAGATTCCGTATTTTCGGATTTACGACCTGCGATCAACGTACGCCACCCGGCTCAGCGCCGGAGGCGTCGCCGATGAGTGGGTTACCCAGATGCTTCGGCAAGGTGATGCGAAGGTCTTCAAGAAGTACTCGCAGATGAAACTCCAGATGAAGCGCGAGGCTTTGGAGAAGATCAACCGCCAAACCAGCGAAGGGAAGGGTTTTGATACGGTCAAGGTGCAATGAGAGGGGTTTTGATACAGTTTTGATACGTCTTGAGGCAGAGAGGACGTTTGGGAATGGATGTTCGGTTCAAAAGTGTTTTAAAATCAAAGAAGCTTCAGATGTCGGGGCGTAGCGCAGCCTGGTAGCGCACCTGCCTTGGGCGCAGGGGGTCGGGCGTTCAAATCGCCCCGCCCCGACCAAATTCTTCAACCTGCCTTTTGGAGAGCGTCCTCAACAGCCTTGGGGTGACGTGCGATCACAGCCAAAAGTACCCGCGCGGGGCCGTCTGGCTGTGTTCGGCCTTGTTCCCAGTTCTTCAGTGTCGCTGCCTGGAAACCGAACCGCGCGGCAAACTCCGACTGGCTTAGACCGAGGCGCCGCCGCAGCGCACGTACATCAGTCGTTGGAGCCCGAACGGTGGTCACCCGCACCGGGATATCTTCACCACCGGCCCAGGCGACCGCCTCCTTCAAACTGGTTATGATCTCCTGACCCACGCTGCGCTGGTCGGCTGCCCTCTTTGCTGTAGTCCGGTTTTTCATTTCATCCTACCTTTGCTATAGTTCTTCACCAACAAAGGCACGAGCGTCTTGAGGTCATTGCGTTCGGCCTTCGTGAGGTTGGCTTTCTGAGTTTTCGAGTAGACTGTTAACAGGAACACAGGAAACGCTTCGTTATGGAAGTAGTAAACTACCCGGAAGCCACCGCGCTTTCCTCTGCCACTGGCTGCCCAGCGAACTTTCCGAACGCCGCCCGACTCCGGAATGACGTCTCCAGTCTCCGGGTTCGCGCCCACGAATGCAATCAACAGCAACCGTTCCTCCTCGGCGAGCAGGCCAGCCGCCTTCCGAAGGAAAAATGGTGTTTCGATGACCGTCATCGGCGCGGGTTCCATTGTCTCTACTATACGCTAAAAGCGCATGCTTCGGGCAAAGACCTTGAGCTGCGGTCCTTGATTCCAGTGCGGCGGACACGAGTTTCCGCCATGTCGGCGCCGGGAGATTGCCCGCGAGTGAGTTCGTCCGCTGTAGATAATTCTGTAGCTGCTGAAATCCTCCAAGCTCAACAGAGCTCAACAGGTTTCAACAGGCCGGCGCCATCTGGTTGAAAGTTAATGAATTGAGAATAGGCCACTTCCGGCCAGGGCCGGAGATCGCCTTGGGCGCAGGGGGTCGGGCGTTCAAATCGCCCCGCCCCGACCAAACCTCATGTGGAAGTTTCTCCGATACATCACCAACAACGAAGCAAAATCCCGCCACGAAGAGGCCTTCGACGCGATCTTTTGGGTCATAGAAACGCTCGCCTTGATTTTCGGGATCTGGATCCTCGCGAGAAAGCACGTCGCCGAATGGATACCGTTCCTCGTCATCGAATACTGCTGGGCAATGGACAATCTGCGGCATAATCGCCCTTAGCCATTCGAATGGCATGGTCTCGTACTGGATCTACTCCCCCACGCGCGACCGGCCAACCGGCTTGCCAAACCGACGCCGTTGCGTGTAAACTCAATCCATCTTTAGGGTTCGCAGATTGTCGCGAGCCGCCGATCTACCGCGGTAACGTTTGGAGGGGATTACGAGTCAGAGGTTCGCTTTACACCGTTGGCTGGCGTGCCTGGTGCTGTGCGCATCCGCACGTGCCGGCATTTTAGTCATCCGGTCCGACCACGGTCTCCAGTTCACCGGCGCGGTATCGATCGCGGTCAACGGCAAAGACAAGGCCATTAGCCTGGGCAGCCAACCCACGGCTGGCGCGGCCTCCAAGCGGTCCACGGTTCGTCTCGCGGGCACCCTGCTGAAAGACAGTGACGCCGGCGTCATGCTGGAGTTCGAGTCCGGCAGCGCGGACTACCTGCTTCCCGAAGGCCTGCCCAAGAACGCGCCGGACGACCCGGCGGGTGCGTGGAAGGCCGCCAGGATCGTATACAAACAGTCCAGCTCCGATAAGGCCGGAACGGAGGTTCCTTTCGCCGGCTTCGTGGCGTTCCTCCCGGCCGGAGCGGCGGATCTGGCCGCGCTGTGCAGGGACGCAGGCGCCTTGCAGTTGATCGGCGGGAAGGGTAAGAGCTTTCCCACTCAGGTCGAATTCATGACCGCCGCGGTGAAGGCTTACGGCGCCGACCCGGCGATGGCTCCGCTCGAGAAGTACGTGGCGGACGGGATGCGCAGCCGGTACGAAGCTTTCGAAAACGGCACAGGCGGAGTGGACGCGCTGAACCAGGGCCTGGCTTTCGCCACGCTCTCGCAATCGGCGTACCCCAGTTCGCCGGAGCAAGACAAGCTGCGGCAGCTCCTCACCAATCGTAAGGCGTGGCTCGACCGCAAGATCGCGATCGAGAAAGCCTTCGCCGCGGCGGCTCAGTGGGACGCGCTTCTTTTGGGCGGCCGCGACCTGGCCCGTTACCAGCAGGCATTGCCGGAGATCGCGGCCGATCACCAGCGGGCCTTGCAGGGCAGCCTCCAATTGCACCTGAAGCTCGCCACGGCGCGCCAGAGCGAGGGCGACTACGGGGATGCGTACCGCGAGTTTCACCTGGCCTGTCTGCGCAAACCATCGGACTCCGCATTGCGCGAGCATGTCATGCAGGCCTGGACCGAGTATTCGCGGCGGAACGCCATGGACCTGCAATCGAAGCGGACCAAGCTGGGCGCCGGTTTGCAGAGTACCGTGGACCGCGCCCTTTATTTCGCCGACCAGAACAAGCGGGAGAAGAAGCTCGACGACGCGCTGAAGAGCGTGCAGGATGCCGAGGCCGCGCTGCGAGCAGCCCAACCGGCGGGCATCAGCACCGCGACCTTGAAGGTGTGGTACGCAGAGGCCGATATCCTGGCGGCGCAGGATCGCGTCGCCGACGCCCTGGCGGCGCTCGATGCATACGATCTGCACGCCGTCGACGAGGAGCGCGCACCGGCCGAGGCGCTGCGCAACCAACTCCTGTTCAGCCTGGATGCGGCCATGAAGAACGTGAAAACCAGGCTGCAAGCGGCCTGGTCCGAGGGGAGTTTCGGCTTGGCGAACCAACTCGCCGACGAAGGCTTGCGGATCGAAGCCGAGGACACCGAACTGCTGTATTATGCGGGCGTATCGGCGCTGATTGAGCGGTCACCCAAGCTGAGCCGCGAGCGGCTCACGCACTACCTGGAAGTCTCCGACACGCTGGACTCGAACACCGAGCAGCGGACCATGGTCAGCCGGCTGCTGACTTCCATCGCGGCTCCCTCCGGCCCCGGCGCCGGCGACGCCAACTGGCTCTCCGGAGAGAGACTGCCCAAGGGTGTGTTCTATTCTCCGGCCAGCCTCGCTTTCCAGCCGCGTATCGATCATATCGACGGTTCCAACAAGTTTCATGTGGCGTTCGAATGGAATGGCGCACGGTTGAAGTCCATCAAACCGAGTTTTGAAAATGCCGCTCGCGCAACGGGCGAGAAGACCATTACGTTCGGCTACGAAGACCATGTACCGCAGGTGGTGTGGGCCTCCGATGGCGATGAAACCCGCCCGCCGATGCCGGCCGATCCCGACGAAGCGTACAAACGATGCCGTGTGTTGGTGCGCAACAGCCCGTTTGTGGATCCTGTCGCGGTCCAGCGCGTCACCGGAAAGAATCTGGCGGTAGTGATCGCAGGCAACCCGTTCTTCAACCCGTTCGTATGGGAGAAGCTCTACTACTTCCGGATCGCCTACGACGATAGCGGACGCATCACCCGCGCCCAGGAACTGAGCGGCCCCAGCGGAGCTCCCGCCGAGCAGGTGCTCGAATTCGAATGGAGTGGGATGCAACTGACCGCCATCCGCGGCTATCTCGGAAAGACCAAGAACTACGAGCGCACCATGCAATACGAGGATGGGCGGCTGGTATCGGAAGAGATTCAGGGCCAGGCGAAACCCTCGCACATCAAATACAACTACGCGGCGAATCGGCTGGTATCGGCGGAGGCGGCCACCGATGCCACATTGGACAACCGCAGCCGCAAGGTGACGTTCCTGGCGGACGAATCCTCCGCACTGGTGAAATGATGCGAATCGTTCGATCGATTGGGCGCTCGAAGTCATCCTGGCTGAATTGCGGTCTGGTGCTGCTTCTGGCGGCTTTCGCTCCGTCGCTCCATGCCCAGGAAATCGGCAAGCGGCTGGCGCTGATTATCGGCAATGACGCCTATTCCATCAGCCCGTTGAAGAACGCCGTGAATGACGCGCGCGCCATGGACAAGGCGCTCAAGAGCGCGGGCTTCCAGACCGTCACAATCGAGAACGCCAGGAAAGCGGACATGGATCGCGCCATCGGCGAATTCTTGGACAAGCTCGGCCCCGATGACACCGCGCTGTTCTTTTTTGCCGGCCACGGCGTTCAGATCGAAAGCGAGAATTTCCTGGTGCCGGTGGACTTCCCTTCGGTTGCGACGATTTCGGCCGCCAAGTTCGCCTGCATGTCGGTGGCGCGGATCTTCGATGAGCTGAAGCGCAAGCGGGTCAAGCGGAACATCGTGATTCTGGATGCCTGCCGGAGCAACCCGGTAGCCGACAAGTACTCGCTCGAGGCCGGCCTGGCGAATCCGCAGGATGCTCCGGCTGAGTCGTTCGTCGCTTTCTCCACGGGTCCCGGCCAGACCGCCGCGGACAATCCGAACGGCCGCGACAGTTGGTTCACCGAAGCGCTGGCCGATTACATCTCGCAATCCTCGCTCACGGTGGAAATCAACGACGTGTTCACACGCGTCAAAAAGCGGGTTTCCCAAGCGACCGAAGGCCGTCAAACCCCCTGGACCACCTCCAACCTCACTACCAAGTTCTATTTCCACGTGCCTCCCAATGGCGACTCCGATAGCGATTCCACCGTGGCTGAGAAATGGATGGAGGACGCCCGCGTCCGCGAGCAACGCGAAGAGTGGACCCAGGCGATCGACCTGGTCAACCAGGTTCTGCAGAGGAAGCCCGGCGGAGCGATCGAGAAGCTGGCCGCCTGGAAGTTGCCCTACCTGACGGCGCGCAAGGACGCCCAGGCGAGCTTTGCGGCCGGCGATTACGCGGCCGCCGCCGGCTTTTACGAACAAGCTTTGAAGTTGGACCCGTTCGCGATGGATGCCGCTTTGCAAGGCGTCAACACCTACCTGCTGGCGGATCGTTTGCCGGAAGCCACCGTGCTGCTCAAGAGCATGCGTTTTCGCGGAACCTCCGAGGCCGTGGAAACCGCCGGCCAGATGCTGCAACAACTCGCCGCGGTAGATCCCGAGGCCGCCAAGGAGATGCAAGCCGGCGCGCCCCAGCCACCTCCCATCGAGCAGGTCCTCAGCGGCATGCACTTTGGAGTTCCCGACTGGGATGCCGGTAAGCGGCACCTGGAAACCGCGGAGGTGGATGTCACGCAGTGGACGAAGGACCTCAAAATGGAGGTTCCCATGCCGGTGTTGGTCGCGGCGGCGCTGACCACACCGCCGGCGCCGGCCGTGGCGGTCGCCGCAACCGAGGCGACCCCAGACCATGCTGAAGACGCGCAAGCGACGGCGGTGAACAACGCCATTTTTCACGTCGAGGTGATTGCCACAGGAGACACCAGGAACCTGCGGCTCCGCCCCGACGCCACGGAGGAATTCGGCTACGTGCAGTTCGATGGACCGGCCGACGAAACCCCGGTGGTGTTTGGCGGCACGCGTGTGGTGCTTCCCACCAAGCTCAAGCTTCCAACCGGAAAATACGAAATCCGCACCGTCGACGGAGGGAAAGTAATCGGCCGGCAGGATCTGGAAGTGACGGCCCTCTCCACGCAGACTTTCAAGGTGAAGCGGCCATGAAATACCTTGCCCTCCTGTTGCTATTGGCGGTTTGCGCCCCCGCGGCCAACTGGACCGACCGCAAGGAATACGACATTGTTCTGAGCATCCGCGCCGAGACGTCGGCGCAAAAGAAGCTGAGGTTGCTCGACGAGTGGAAGACGGCGTACCCCAAGAGCGAATTCGCGCAGATTCGCCTGGAATTGTATCTGTCCGCCTATCAGGCGCTGGGCGACAGCCCGCGCACGTTCGCCGTCGCCAGTGAGATGCTCGCCGGCCAGCCGGATAACCTGGTGGGCGCCTATTGGTACACGCTGCTGTTGCCGGAAGTGAAAGCGCCATCGGCGGAGCAACTGGCCACGGCCGAGAAAGCCGCCGCTCAATTGCTCGCCAGCCCGCAACCGGCTGCCGGAGTCGAGTTGACGGCGCACCGCACGTTGGGCTGGATTCACTGGCAGCGCGGCGAGACGGCGCCGGCCGAAGAGGAGTTCCGGAAGTGTCTGCAACTGAATCCCGGCGCCGCCGAGATCTCGGCCTGGCTAGGCACCGTGATGGCCAGCGAGCAGCAGCCGGATAAGCGGGTGCCAGCTTTGTGGCAGCTTGCGCGCGCGGTCGCCTACCAGGATGCGGGCGCACTGCCCGACGGGCTGCGGCATGAGTACGGCGACGTTCTGGAGCGGCTTTACACTTCGTACCACGGCGACTCGAGCGGCCTGGATCAACTGCGCGCGGCTGCCGCGGCGGCGCCTGCTCCGCCGGCGGGATTCGACATTGAATCGGTGGCGGCTGCCGCCCTGCGCAAGCAGGACGAAGAGCTCAGCCGCACCAATCCGCAATTGGCGGCATGGGTGCGCATCCGGCAGAAGCTGGAGGGTCCCGATGGGGACAAGTACTTCGCGGAGACCCTCCACAACAGTCCGCTCCCCAAGTTGAAGGGCGCGCTGATCAAGGCCGACCCGCCCGGCAAGCCGTCTGAGCTGACGATTGGCGTCATCGACCCGGCCCAGGCGGAGATCGTGCTCAAACTCACTACCGAGTTGCCGAACGATGCCGCCGCCGGAGCCGTCGTGGAATTTGAAGGAATCGTCGATTCCTTCGTCAAGAGCCCATTTGGACTGACGGTAATTTCCGACCCGTCGAAGATTTCCGGCTGGCCCGCCGCGCCGGCCGCTGCCCAGCCGGCCGGCAAAGGCGATCGCCAATAGCGAGGCTGGAGTGCGGTCGTGAGGCTTCGGTGAACGTGCGAGGATAAATAGCCTATGACGGACTGGTTCGCCCGCCCGGTCCTACATGTAACGGACGTTGAGGCCTCGCTCCTTTTTTACGTGAACCGGCTCGGTTTCACGAACCCCTGGCGATACGAGGAGGACGGCAGAGCCCGCGTCGCACAGGTTGAACGGCAGGGCTGCGCGCTAATTCTGGCCGACACGTGGCCGGAAAAGACTGGCAAGGGGCTGATGTTCATTTCCGTGAACGTCGAGCCGGAGACGCGCGAGGCCGCGATTGCCGCGTTGGACGCGCTGCGCGCGGAACTCGAGGCCAAGGGCGTTCTGGTCAAGGAGGGTTCGTGGGGCTACCGGCTCCTGGTGGTGGATGATCCCGACGGCAATCAGCTCTTCTTCAACTATCCGAGCGAGGCTGCATCCGGCAAGGTTTCTAGAGATTCAGCGTAATCGTCCAGCCGCGTCAACACGGCCGGCTCTGCATCGCCAGAGTCTACTGCACGGAACATTTTCGCCGCTCTTCTGCCAGCGCGACACCCGGTGAGTGAATCGGCTCTCGCGACTCTGTTTCATCTCTTCCCCGCCCTGCGGAATCTCGCGAGCCGTGGCTTCCCGAGGCTACATCACGAGGTCATGTGGGTGTTGGGGCCACGCCCATTTTGTCGATCTCGTTGAAATAGACTTTGCGGCCTTCGTCCATCGCCTGGTTGGATAGGATCACGGCCACGGCGTCGGCCAGGCCGACTTCCAGATTGGCTCTGGGGCGGCCGCCATCGCGGCAATTTTGGAAGAAGCTCTCCAGTTCCACGTCCACCGGGTTGCGCGATTCTTCCTGTACGAAAATACCTTTCGAATACAACCAGCGGCGAGCCCATTTGACTTCTCGATCGAGGAAGCTCTCCTTGCCGTCGAAAGCCACGTCGCCGGTCATCAACGGAATCGGGCCGTTGGCGCCGCCGGAAGCGATCATGGTGGCGCCGGCCACGAAGGGCTGCTGCTTGTCGCTGGCCTTTTGGATGGTGGAAGCCTTGGGCGGCTCGCGGTACCACCATGCCACCGGCATATGCACGTCGTCACCCACGGTGATCTCAACGGTGCCGTCGGTGCCCATGATGATCTCGGCCATCTCAGGGCGCGTGCCGTTGAAACAGGGCAAGAACTGGTTGGTGCTGATGGAGGAATAGGTGAGCTTCTGTCCGTTGGGGTAACGGTAGATCAACTGGATGTTGTCGTAAACGTCGCGGCCGTCCTTGAGCGTATCCAAACTGCCCAGGCCCATCACGAATTCGGGCTCGGAACCGAGCATCCAATCGGCGATATCCACCTGGTGCGAAGTCAGCTCGGCGGGCAGGCCGCCGGAGAATTGCCGGAACATGCGCCAGTTATACACATTGGAAGGGCCGCCCGGCTTCATCGTCCACAGCGTGCTGGGCTTGTTGATCATGTTGCGATGCCACTGGGCGTGGATGTGGTGCACGTTGCCCAGCACGCCCTTGTCCACCATGTCCTTCACCATCTGGTAGAACTGGCTGTAGCGCCGCTGCAAGCCGGTCTGCATGACCTGTTTCGGCCGCGCGAGAGAGAGCGCGCGCAGCGCGTGCACCTCATCCGGCTTGAATACCAGGCACTTCTCGCAGAAGACGTGGCGGCCGCTCAGCAGCGCGTCGCGCGTCAGCGGATAGTGGACGTAGAGCGGGGTGATGACGAAGACCGCGTCGAGGTCCTTGCGGTCCAGCATCTCGCGGTAATCTTTGTAAGTCTTCGGATTGTTGCCGATGGTTTGGACGCCGTGGTCGAGCGCTGTCTGTTGCAGGTCGCACAGCGCCATGCAGCGGCCGTTCGGGATGTTCTTGAGGTGCTTGAGCAGATAGCTGCCGCGGCTGCCGGTGCCGATCATGCCGTACTGCACCTGGTCGTTGGCGGCCTTCACGGTTTGGATCGCCGGCGCGCCTTCGATAGCAGCGGCCACAGCGGCGACCGCGCCGGCGGTTTTCAATAGATCGCGACGGGAAAGATCCGACTCCTGAGACATCGGGGAACCTCTTGAGTGATTTCGGTTTGATTTTAGCATGGGGGAAAGGGAGGGGCTGTGGGCGTCCCACGAGGGTCCCGAATAAGCTCTCTATCTGTTCGGTAACGACTCAAGCTGGCTCTTCGGAACTCGGAAGACGCCCTTGATGCATGCGGGGTTATTGACCGCGATTTGGATGTGCGTCTTCTCGTTGAATCCGGCGGCTGGGTAGAGCGGCTTGCCTTCCACGAAGACTCCCCGGACGGTATCCACCGGTGGCGAGCCCGCTTCTTTGAGAAGTGTGTGAGCCCGTCTGATGACGGCGCAGTCCAAGTTGCGCCTCAGACCGCCGGCGGCGTTCTCCGGGAGCTTGAGACCCGCGGTGGTCGCCACCGACGCGAGGCTTTCATAAGCGGTCCTGACGAGTTCGATTCCGGCCTCGGTCAGAAGATCAAGGCACAGCCCGAGTTCGATAACGGCGCCGATCACGAATGGGGTTTTGATTGTGGCGCGTTTGAGCCGTGACGCTTCTTGGGCAAACTCCAACCCACGCACGGGAATGGCTTCCCAAAAGTAGATGCCTGGGCCGAGCCAATCGTAGTCGTTATTGCTTGGTAGGAAGGCGTCACCATCCAGCAGGCGTTCGCCGACGGCCAGATCGCACCCGTGATACGCGAGTACGAAGCCTGTAGCGAGTCGATGCACTGAATGGACTAACGGTAGTTCCTGGTGAGCTTGCCCTTGGTCGTGTAGATTCCTTCAGCTACGAGAGCTCTGGTCGCCGTCCGCTTTGACCGAGTGGCCCGGAGCGTGAAGGATTTCGCCGCGCTTTGGAACCGCTTCAGGAATGCAGGGCTCGTGAAATCGACGGTTGATGGCGTCAGCTTGGTCCGCGGCACGCTTTTAGTCTAGCGGGGCACCATACGGTTGTGCAAATGTTGTCTGGCGCGGGTCAGACCTGGGTCGCGATTTGCCGCGATGTCCGGTCCGCGGTAGCTGGATCCCACACCGCCCCGCCGACCGATTCTCGATCCCAAATAAAAAAGGCCGGCGGCGCACCTCGCCACCGGCCCCCTCCGAGGACTTGAAATTGTCGCGTCGTTACCGGCGCCAGTGACCGGCGTAATAGCGGCCACTGAAATACCGCGGGCCAACCCAGGCCGCGCCCACAAAGGGCCGGCGAGCCCAGTAGCCGGCGTGGCCTCCCCAGCCGGCGATCCAGACAAAGCCGGGGCCCGGAACGGGCGGCGCATAATAAGCTGGGACGGGCGCGGCGTATGCGACCACCGGGGCGGGTGCATAGGCGGGGTACGGATACACGGGACGGTAGCCGAACCCGACGCCGACGAATACGCGCGGTGCGGCAAACGCGCTGGCACCGGCCAAAAGCAACAACGCAAGCAATTTCGTTTTCATAACTCCTCCTTGGATTCCCTTTGTTCCGCCGCCTTCTCGAAGCGGCTCACGCACACGGTAAATGCAACCCGCGTGCCATTCGCAAGTCATTGAAACATCAAGGGCTATCCCACTTTCCCCCTGGCCGCCCTGCACCGCCGCGGTGGTTTTCGGCCATTCTGTGAGGGGCGCTCCGTACCGGTTTTTACACGCGTGTTGTGCGTGACACGGACCCGGACGAGCCAAGTGGCTATTTCTCAATCATTTAGCCTTTGGACTCCAGGCTGCATCCAGAGTGCGTGTACGGAGGATCGGAAGATGTTCAAGACGCAAGGGCAGATCAGGAAGATGGCGACGCTGACCGGCGTGTTGCTGATGGTCGCGGCGGAAGCGATGGCTCAGGACAAGCAACGGCCTGCGCGGCGCATCGTCGTTAGCATTCCGGACCGCAAGCTGGCGGTGATGGAAGCGGGGCGCGTGCTGCGCGTGTTCCCGACGGCGGTGGGCGCGCCCAAGAGCCCCAGCCCGGCGGGCGCTTTCAAGATCGTCGAGCGCATCCCCGACCCCACCTGGTACGGCAAGGGCCGCATCGTTCCTCCGGGCAAGTCCAACCCGCTGGGCACGCGGTGGCTCGGCTTGAGCGTCAAGGGATACGGCATCCACGGCACCAACAACCCCGGCTCCATTGGCCACAACGCATCGCACGGCTGCATACGCATGCGCAACCACGACGTGGAGCAGTTGTTCGAGATGGTTTCGGTGGGCGATGCGGTGGAACTGTACGACCAAGCCACGCCGGAGACCGCGCAGATCTTCGCGGCCGCGGCGGCGGGCGGCACGCTGTAGAGGGCGCTTGAGAGCACTTACGGAGGCAACCATGGAAAACGTTTTCGGATGTATCGTGATGGCGGCAATCACACTGCCGCTTTCGTTCTTCGTGGCGCGCGGCTGCCTGCGCGGCATCATCCGCGTGATCGACGGGAGCCGCAATCGCGATGTGCTATGATCGCAGCCGTGAATGGGAGGCACGCGGCATGGGCCGCGCTTCTGCTGTGGACCGCGCCGCTGGCCAGTGCGGCCGAGAACTTCGACGGCGCGGTGCGCGAGTTGGCGGCCAGGACCGCGCTGCTGGCGGGCGCGGGCACGCCGGTTTCGATTGCCTGCCATAACGCATCGTCGCTCGATGCGGCTTACGTAACTCGCCTTCGCGCGGCATTCGAGAATCTGCTGCGGCAAGCGGGCGGTCACGCAGGGCAAGGCGCCGCAGCGGTGGATGTGTCGCTGACACTCTCCGAAAACGCAACCGACTATCTGCTGGTGGAAGAAGCGCGCAAAGGCGATGAGCGAACGGTGTGGATCGCCACTTGGAAGCGCGTGGCCGCCGGACAACCGCCGGTCGCCGGCGTAGGCCTGGAGAAGAAGCTGGTTTGGGAGCAGGAGGAACCAATCCTGGACCTGGCGATTTCGGGCGACGCCATGCTGGTGCTGGCGCCCTCCCGGATCACGCTGCTCGCGCGGTCCGCGGACCGCTGGGAACCGCGGCAATCCATGCGTTTGAAGCCGCCCGGGCCGTGGCCGCGCGATTTGCGCGGACGGTTGCACCTCAGCGCGCCGAGTTTTCAGGCATTCCTTCCCGGCATGGCCTGTCAGGGCACAACCGAGCCGGAGTTGAGCTTGGAGTGCCGGCCCGGCGATCAGCCGTGGATGCTCGCTTCCGGCAGCCGCGCGCCGCTGGCGGCCAATTTCGCGGCGGGGCGCAATTATTTCGATGGACGCGTGGTGACGCAAGCGGGCTCGATGCACTCGGCGCCGCCGTTCTTCTCGGCTGCCGCGGTCGAGGATCGCGCCTCCACCTACTGGCTGCTGGCTCTGGCGGACGGCCACGCGGAAATGTTCGACAACAATTTCAATGCGCTGGCGCCGCTGCCATCCTGGGGCAGCGATCTGGCTGGTATCGATGGACGATGCGGCGCAGCCACACAGGTGCTCGCCACGCGCGCCAGTGACGGCAACGAGCCGGACGCCATTCAGTCCTGGGCCCTAGCGGATCGCACGGCGGCTCCGCTTACGGCGCCGATTCTGTTCCCCGGCCCGGTGACGGCGCTGTGGACCGCCAGCTCCGATTCAGCCCTGGCCGTGGCTCACAACCTGGCCAGCGGCAGATACGAAGCTTATGTGGTTACGCTGGCGTGCGGATCGTAAAGAACATGAGCCACTGATGAACACGGATGAAAAAAGAGATGAAGTTCATTGGTTTTGATCGGCGGCCGGAAATCGCTTCGCCACGGCGCGTGGCGCGGGCAGTCCTGCCTGCAGGGTCGCCATTCGTGGCGACCTTTCCGGGACGGCAGCGTGTGGCCCGCACGGAAGAAATGTCGAGACGAATCTCGACACGGCAGGCAGGACTGCCCGCGCCACGGCACCGCCCCGCGCTTTCGCTCCTGCTCCTTTGCACGCTTGCTATCACCGCTGCCGCGGCCACCCGGCCGCGGTATGGCGGGACGCTGCGAATCGAGATCCACGCTTCCATCGAAACCGCCGATCCGCCGCAGCTCGGGCCGGGCATGCCGGACCTGGCGCCGGCATTTTCGATCACGCGCTGGGAAGCGGGCCGGCGCGCGGCCTTCGCCGCGGATGAGAACGCACCCGGAGGAAGGCCATTTCTGGACGCGGTGGAAGTCGAACTGGCGCGTCCGCCGCGCGACCAGGCCATCGATCTGGACGTCGGCAAAGCCGAAATGGTCGAAATCCCTCCCAGCGAGGCCAGGCGCCAGCCAGCCGGACGCCGCACCTGGGTTTCGCAGCCAGTGCGGGTCGTGCTGCTCGATTTCGGCGCGCGCGTCGACGACCCGCGCGTGCGCGAAGCGCTGGCGCTGGCGGTGGACCGCACGGCCATTTTCAACGTGCTGCTGCAACGGCAAGGCGAGATCTCGGGCGCGCTGCTGCCGCAATGGCTCTCGGGCTACGCCTTCCTGTTCAACGCGGCTTCCGACGCTGCCAGAGCTCGCGAACTGGCCGCGGCCGTGCCGGCGCAGGCGCGCAGCCTCTCGATCGGCGTGGAAGATCCGGCCCTGCGGCCGATTGCCGAGCGCATCGCGCTCAACGCACGCGACGCCGGCCTGGCGGTCTCCTTGGTCCCGCAGGCCGGCCTGGCCGATGCGCGGCTGCTGGAGGTGCGCATCGCCGCCACCGATCCGGCGCGCGCGCTGGCCGCCATCGCCAGTACGCTAGGCCTCCCGGCGCCGGCACGCACGGATTCGCCGGATGCGCTCTACAACGCCGAGCGCGCACTGCTGGACGGGTTCCGTGTGGTTCCGTTGTTCCACCTAACGGATGTCTACGGCGTGGCGGCGCGCGTCAAGGGCGGGCCCGGCATTTCGCCACTGGGCGAATGGCGCATGGAAAACGTGTGGCTGGAAGGCGGCCGGCCGTGACCTTCCGCACCCGCCTGTTGGTGGTCTTCACGCTGACGGTGGTGGCTTCGGTGGGGATGGTGGAGTGGCTGGTCACACGAGCCACCGGCAGAGCTTTCGAGCGTCTGGAGAACCAGCGCGCCGACTTCCTGGTGGCGCAGTTCCAGCGCGAGTTCGACCGGCGCGGCCAGGAAATCGTGCGCGCCGTGAAGGATGTCGCCCTTTCCGATGCCGCCGTCAACGTCGCCATCTCTTCGGACGACTCCGCCTTTTACAACGAAGCCTCCGCCATGGCGCGCGCCCACGGGCTGGGGCTGCTCGAACTGGTGAGTGGCGATGGGGCTATCGTCTCTTCCGCGGAATGGCCGGTGCGCTTCGGGTACGTGGAAGATTGGCTGACGGCGCCATCGGGCTGGAAGCCGGGCGTGGCGTTCCTGCGGCGCGAAGAGCTGCCGGATGGTTTCACGCTGGCGCTGGCGGCGGTGGAAACGGTGAATGCCGGCGGCCGGCAACTCTACGTGGCAGGCGGCCAGCAGCTCGATCAGGACTTCCTGACTACACTGGTGCTGCCCGCCGGCATGCGCGTGCTGCTCTACCGCAATCTGGAGCCGCAGTTTGCGCCGCATCTGTTAGCCGGAGCGGCCGATACCGCGGCCGATGCCGCGGAGTTCCAACCGCTGATCGAGCGGGTGATCCGCGAGCGGCGCCCGCGCGTGGCCACGCTCGGCAGCGGCGCCGCGGCGGAGACGGTTCACGCGCTGCCGCTGACCGGCATCGAAGACAACCTGCTGGCCGTTCTGCTGATCTCGAGCTCGCGCCGCGAGTTAGTGGAACTGGAAAACTCGCTCGGCCGCAACGGCGCTTGGGTGGCGGCGGGCGCCATCCTCACCGGCATGTTGATGGCGGCCTGGGCGACGGCACGGGTTACGCGCCCGGTGCGGCGGCTGGCGGAAAGCGCCGGCCAGGTGGCTGGCGGAAACTGGGACGTCAGGGTGGAGGTGACCTCGCGCGACGAGGTCGGTCAACTGGCGCAGGCCTTCAACCGTATGACGCATGAGCTGGTGGAGCAGCGCCAGCGACTGGTGCAGACGGAACGTGTGGCGGCCTGGCGCGAGCTGGCGCGCCGGCTGGCCCACGAGCTCAAAAACCCACTTTTCCCATTGCAAATCACCGTCGAAAATATGCAGCGCGCCCGCGAGAGCCATCCGGCCGAGTTCGACGAAGTATTCCGCGAAGGCAGCCGCACGCTGCTGGCGGAACTGGCCAATCTGAAGCAGATCATCGGCCGCTTTTCCGATTTCGCCAAAATGCCCGCGCCGGAAATGCAGCCGGTGAATCTGAACACGTTGGCCGCGGAAACCATGAAGCTGTTTGAGGCGCAATTCGCCCAGGCGCGGGTGACGGCGCGGGCGGAGCTGGCGCCCGAATTGCCCAGCGTGTCCGCCGATCCGGAACAGATCGCGCGGGCGCTGCGCAACCTGGTGCTCAACGCCATCGATGCCATGCCCGAAGGCGGCACTCTGACGGTGCGCACTACCCCGCAAGGCGCCGGCGCGCGCCTGGAAATCTCCGATTCCGGCAAAGGCCTGAGCCAGGAGGAATGCGAGCGCCTCTTCACGCCCTACTACACCACCAAGACGCACGGCACCGGCCTGGGACTGGCCATTGTGCAATCGGTGGTCAGCGATCACCACGGCCGCGTTTCGGTGGAGAGCCAGCCCGGCAAGGGCACCACGTTCCGCATCGACTTAGGGTGAACGGTAACGCCGGCGGTCTTTGCCGCCGGTGCTCTTGCGGAACGAGAAAAAGAACCGGCGACAAGATCGCCGGCGTTACGAAGTTATTTTGCGCGGTGCCTTCGCGTAGGCTAACCTCAGATTTGGCTCACTTACTGATTGTCGATGACGATGCCAACACGCTGGCATCCCTTTCGCGCGCGTTTCGGCTGGCCGGCCACGAAGCTACCGTGTGCGACAACGCGGCGCGCGCACTGGAGCTGGCGAAATCGCAGCCCTTCGACCTCATCATGTCCGACGTGGTGATGCCGGGCAAGGACGGCCTGGCGCTGCTCGAAGACTTGCGCGCGGCCGGCATCGCGCTGCCGGTGGTGATGATTTCCGGGCAGGCCAATATCGAAATGGCGGTGCGCGCCACGCGGCTGGGCGCCCTCGATTTCCTCGAAAAACCGCTTTCCACCGACAAGCTGCTGCTCACCGTGGACAACGTGCTTCGGCTGAAGCGCCTGGAGGAAGAGAACCGCGATCTGCGGCACCGCGTGGGCAAGCACGAGATTGTGCATGCGGGCGAAGCCATGCGCCGCGTGATGGCGCAGGTGGATAGAGTCGCGGCCAGCGAAACGCGCGTCTGCATTCTGGGCGAAACCGGAACCGGCAAGGAGCTGATCGCTCGCGCGCTGCACGACCGCAGCCAGCGCAGCGCGGGGCCGTTCGTCACCCTCAACTGCGCGGCCGTGCCGGGCGAGCTGATCGAGAGCGAGCTCTTCGGCCACGAAAAGGGCTCGTTCACAGGAGCCGCCGCGCGCCACCTGGGCAAATTCGAGCAGGCCCATCACGGCACGCTGTTCCTGGACGAAATCGGCGACATGCCGCTGGTGATGCAGGCCAAGCTGCTGCGCGTGCTGGAAGAGCGGCAGGTGGAGCGCGTGGGCGGCGACCGCGCCATTCCGGTGGACGTCCGCGTGATCGTAGCCACTCACCGCAACCTGGACGAGTTAGTCGCCAAGGGCGCGTTCCGCCAGGATTTGTATCATCGCATCTACGTTTACCCGCTGACGCTGCCGCCCCTGCGGGAACGCACCGAGGACATACAGCCGCTGGCCGAGCATTTCGCCCGGCAGGTGGCCGAGATCAACGGCTGGAAACCGAAACCGCTGACGGCGGAGGCGATCGCGGAGCTGGTCCGCTACCGCTGGCCGGGTAACGTGCGCGAGCTGCGCAACGTGGTGGAGCGGCTGCTGCTGCTGGCCGATGGCGCGGTGGATGCCGCGGCCGCGCGCCTGGCCCTGCCCGAAGCTTTGGATGCGCCGGCGGCTGGCGCGCCGTCATCGGGCCGCACGCTGGCGCAACGCGTGGACGGCTTCGAACGCGAGCAGATCCTGGGTGAACTGAAGCGCCACAGCCAGCGCATGACCGACACCGCCAAGGCGCTCGGCTTGGAGCGCAGCCACCTCTACAAGAAATGCCAGGCGCTCGGCATCGACCTCCGCGCGTTGCGGCGCGCGGCAGCCGAATAGCGGCGAGGGAAGAGCTGGCAGGGTCGCGAGACCGCCTCGAATGTCCGGGAATCCCGGCCAATCACCGGCGACAAGATCGCCGGCGTTACCGGAGTGGATCCGCAGGAAGTGGGGCAGGCGCTTTCGCCTGCCAACCCTTAGGGCTTCGGCTGGGCTGAAGTCGTTTTCCCTTGCGCAACCTTGGCAGCGGCTGGCTTCGAGGCTGGCTTCGACGGCGCCAGCAGAGCGTCGATCGACTTGCGCAAATTCTGTTCCTCTGTGTCGCCGAAGTAAACCGGGTCGGCGCCGTCGTGCTGCTCCCGCACCATGCCATGCCGGTCGATGAACAGCAGGATCGGCATGTGGGGCAGACGGGTGAGCGCGTAGCCAGCGTATGTCAACGCGGCAACGGGATCGTCAAAGCCAACCGGAAACGGTGGGTGCATGTTGCCGATGAAGTGGGGCACGGCTTCCGATGCGTCCTGGTCGATGGCCGAAGCCAGTATCAGCAAGCCGCGCGGTGCGTACTCCGGCTGCAATTTGCTCAGCAGGTCCACCGCGTGCTGGCAATGCGGGCAGGTAGTCAGAATGAACGCGAGCAGCACCGGCTTGCCCTTGTAATCGGCCAGCGAGATCGGCGTGCCTTGCGGAACCTGAACGGCGAAATCGCCCGCTTTGCGAGGGATCTGCTGAGCCGCAATTGGCGCGCCCACCGCCAGGAACAAGGCCAGCAACGATATCGGAAGCTTGGTCATGAAACGATCAGTTTAGCAGCAGAGGGCGGGCGGGCCTGGTTGGATTATGGTAGAGAGGACCCGGCCTGTGTAACCCGGACACAGGTATTGGATACAACGGGCATGAGCCAGCCCGGCAGGGCGAAAGAAAGTAGCCCAGCGCGTGAGCGCTGGGACCAGTTGTCCAATCGTCCAGCCCCGGAACGGGGCGAAAGGACGGACGCTGCGCCAGTTGCGGGTCTGGCCGCCCTCTTCCGCCCCGTTCCGGGGCTCGGAATTCGATGCCAGATTCCCAGCGCTCCGCGCTGGGCTATGTTCTGCCGCCCCTGCCGGGGCTCACTCCGTTAGCTTTGGCTTTTAGCTCCGGCGTGCACGGCACGCTCGGAAGCTCGGCACCCTCCTATGGCGAAGCCGCGACATACAACTCTGATGTCTCGCACCAGCTCGCTCAGCCTTTCCCCATATGTGGCGCTATCGGAAGCTCGCGGAACCATGGGCCGGCCCCGCCGCCCGCCTCACTGTGCCCCCTCCATCCCCTCCACACTCGTCACCACCGACCCAGTCCGCCGCAGCCCGAAGCGGCCATCGTCGCCGGTGCCTGTGATGTGGTCGAGGCTCTCCGTGTCTACGGTGATGCTCTTCCACTTTTTGGCGAGGATCCGGCGGTAGAGGGCGAAGTAGCTCGCGGCGCTGGCTTCGTCATCCCACTCCACGGCATAGAGCAGCACTACGCGCGCGAGCTTCTTGTTCTCGCGCAGTTCGAAGCGGCAGCCGCGCCAGTGCGGAGCGATTTCCCGCGCCTCGGATTTGCCCACGTATTGCTCGAGCAGAATGCCGTGCTCCAACTCGCCTAGTTCGCCGCGGACCAGGCCCTTGTAGCCGCGCGGAAGGTGCGGGTCGGGAAGAGCGGGCTCGGTGGGTTTCACGTGGGTGAAGTACTTCTCCGGATGCAGGATTTGCTGCGTGGAGACGGGCGGGTCGGTGAAGACCTCGGAGAAGGCACGCTGGTGGTCGCGTTCCAGAACGGCGGCCTGGAAAGCCATCCCCTCGGTATAGGGAAATACCAGCGAGCGCCGTAGATAGAGCGGCGCTTTTTCGAAGACCGGGAACTCGCCGGCGCCGGAATCGGTGATGCCTGCCATGCTGGCGGCCAGCTCCTGGTGGCCCAGAAGCGTCTGCCCTTGGCGCCGCGCCTCGTATTCGCTCATCAGCCAGGTGGCCTGGCCTTCCATCACGGAGAGCCGGGCGGTAGAGCCGTCGTCGCTCTTGCGCGCCTGATTGATGTAGCGCGCGAGTTTGAAGTTCTGGTCGGCAAGGGCATGGGCGAGCTCGTGCGCCAGCACGGTATCCTGCGATTCTTCGCTGGTCGAACCGGTCAGAAAAAGCCTGCGTTTGTGATAGTCGTAAAAGGCGGCGGCCTGCTCGGTGAGCAGATCCACGGTGCTCGCGGCCAGGTCGAAATCCCTGGGGACGAGGCCGAACTTCTTGAGCGTCAATTCCTCGGCGCGGATTTCCTCGGGGCTGGTCTCTTCCTTCAATCGCCGCTTAAGGAAGGCATTCACCTGTTGCTTGTCGATGAAGCTGCACGGCACCGGGCGCAGCAAGGGAAGGCCGGTGATTTCGGAGAGCTGGCGGGAGATTTCGGGAACTTGCTGGCACTGGGGCTGATTGGGCGCACCACTTTTCGCCACCCCAGGCGCAACCAGCAGCCACAACGCCGCCAGCGCCGGGGCACAAGCACGCACTAAGTGCGCGCGCAGTAATAGCCGCGGCAACCGCTCCCTGTGGTCGCGGCTCCGATGCGGGTCTTCGATCGGCTGCGGCCTCGGCATCCTGCTCCCAGCTTAGCGCGCTACAATGAAGGGGCGGTTTCACCCACCAACAGGAGAATCTCTTTGGCAGCGGAAAAGAACTATCAGGCGGAATATCTGGGCAGCGGCACCTTCGTCATTCGTAAGCCCAAGCGGCAGAAGCACAAGACGCGTCAATCCAGGCTGCGCAACCCGGAACGCGGCTCGCGCAAATAAAGCAAGAGGGAATCCAGCCGTAGCGGGAATGGAACGCTCCAGCGGAGCGGGTAGGCCGTTGGGGAAGGCGGTTTGGAATTGCTTGGTAAGCACGACGGGAACCGGACTCCCTCTCGCTCACACGATACCCATCCCGCCCGCGAACCGGCCGCCGATTTGCTCGTAATCAACTGAAAACAAAATAGCAAGAATCTCTGGCGGGCGTGTCACCGAGGCCGCCGTGGCGCACGCAGTCGTGCGTGCCGTGTCGAGACTCTTCTCGACACATCCTCGGCGTGCGATGACGGGCGTCGGCAAAAGTGCCGACGCGGCACGCACGAGTGCGTGCGCCACGCGGCAGTCTCTTTACTCGGCGGTGAATTGGAAGACGTCGGTATTGGTGCGGACGGTGAGCTTGCCGCCGGTGAGGGCCTTGGTTTCGGCAAAAAAGACGGCGCCATCGGTGCTCTCGCCCGCCTCCAGGCGGGTTCGCACCAGGGCCAGCGCACTGGCTGCGGCCGCCGCGCGCAAGCGGGTCGAGCTGACTGCCAGCGCCCCCTGGCGCCGGGCCTCGTAGCCGTTGGTGGACCTGAAGTGCGGGTTGCCGTAAAGCCCCGCTTCGTAAGTGGTCACCAGCTTGACCACGTCGCTGCCGCTGCCTTTTTGCATCAACATCTCGATGACGTCGTGCGCGGGCGTGCCATGCACCACTGCGCCATCGGGGTATTCGACGCTGAAATCTTCCGGCCGGATCACGTATGGGCCGGCCGAGCCGTTGGAGACGTCCACCTGAATGATGAAATACTCGTGGAGGCGGGCGGGCAGATGGGCGAACATGATGGTCACGCCGGACCGTGTCAAAGTCTGATAGTGGAGACCGTTGGATTCGAATTGGATGACCTGCGCCGGCGCCGCCATCGGCAACAGCAGCGACACCACCGCACACGCCCCGAAAACCCGCACCATGACACCATCTTACGCTAGCCCTTGCAGAGTCTCCAAGAGTCGAAGAGTGTTATGCTGCGGTTCTGAAAGCAGGTCAAATCATGATTGCAGCCACGCCCGCCGCGTTTCACCTCTTGATTTGCGCGGCCTTGTTCGCGGTGCCCCTAATGGCCGCTTCCAGCGACAGCGAGAAACGGATCTCCGACATCCTCAGCCGGATGACGACGGAAGAGAAGGTCGATCTCATCGGCGGCGTGGACGGTTTCTATATCCGCGCCATCCCACGCGTGGGGCTGCCGAAGCTGAAGACGTCGGACGGCCCTATCGGCACGCGCAACGATGGTCCGGCCACCACCATGGCGGGCGGCATTGCGCTGGCGGCTACCTGGAACCCGGCGCTGGCGGAGCGTGTGGGCGGCGCCATCGCGACCGACGCCCGCGCGCGCGGCGTGCACTTCATGCTGGGCCCGGGCGTGAACATCTACGTCGCGCCCATGAACGGCCGCAACTTCGAATACTTCGGCGAGGACCCGTTCCTCGGCGCGCGCATCGCCGTCGGCTACATCGAGGGGATGCAGAAGCTGGGTGTATCGGCCACCATCAAGCACTTCATGGGCAACAATTCGGAGTATGACCGTCACAACGTCGACTCGATCATCGACGAACGCGCCATGCGCGAAATCTACCTGCCCATCTTCGAAGCCGCCGTCAAACGCGCGCACGTCGGCGCCATCATGGATTCCTACAACCTGACCAACGGCCATCGCCTCACCGAGAACAAACACCTCAACATCGAAATCGCCAAACAGGCCTGGGGCTTCGACGGCATCATGATGTCCGACTGGTGGGCCACCTACGACGGTGTGGCGGCGGCCAACGGCGGGTTGGACCTGGAGATGCCGGCCGGCGACCACATGAACCGCGCCACGCTGCTGCCGGCGATCGAAAAGGGGCAGGTGTCGATGGCCACCATCGACGACAAGGTGCGCCGCATTCTGCGCGTGGCGATCCGTTTCGGCTGGCTGGACAGGGAGCAGACGGACCTGGCGATTCCGCGCTATAGCGTCACCGGCGCACAGGTGGCGCTCGAAGCCGCGCGCGAATCCATGGTGCTGCTCAAGAACGAGGGCAACCTGCTGCCCATCGATTCCGATGCCGTCAGAACCATCGCCGTGATCGGACCCAACGCCTATCCGGCCGTGCCCGTCGCCGGTGGCAGCGCGGGTGTGAAGCCGTTCGCCGCGGTCAGTTTTCTGGAGGGCTTGACCAATAAGCTGGGTTCGAAGGTCAATGTGCTGTGGAACGCCGGCTTGCCGGATCGCAAGCAGATCGCCCGAAACACCGAGTTCACCACCGAAGCCGGCGGCGGTGAGGCTGGCTTGCAGATGGAGATCTTTCCCAACCAGGATCTCTCCGGCGCTCCATCCGAGACGCGCGTGGTCCGCAACATCAACATGAACCCCGCATTTTCGATGGCCGATTTGACGACCGGTGCGGACTTTGCCGCGCTGCTCGCCAACCCGCCCAAGGCTTCGTCGATGCGCTGGAGCGGCTATTACACCGCCAAGACCGCCGGCACTTACGAGATCTTCGCCGAATCGCCCACCGATGCCGAAGGCGGCTACCGCCTGTACCTGGATGGCAAGCTGATTCTGGATGGATGGGCGGTGCGCAAGGCGATGGTCGACCAGGCGACCGCCGATCTCACCGCGGGGCCGCACAAAGTGGTCTTCGAGAAGTTTCAGGGCGGCTTCAACTTTCATGGCGACGTGGTGCGCGTCGGCATTGCGGCGCAGGCGAGCCTGGTGGATCCCGTTGCCAAGGCGCTGGCGGCAAAAGCCGATGTGGTGGTGCTGGCAGTGGGCTTCAACGATAGCAATGAGAGCGAAGGCGGCGACCGCACTTTCCAGTTGCCGATTGGCCAGGATGAATTGATCCGCGAGATCTCCGCGGTCAACAAGAAGGCCGTGGTCGTCATCACGGCCGGTGGCGGCGTGGACGTCGATGGCTGGCTGGGCCGCGTTCCCAGCGTGATTCAGGCGTGGTATCCCGGCCAGGCGGGCGGCACGGCGCTGGCGGAGATTCTGCTGGGCGAAGTGAACCCCTCCGGGCGATTGCCGATCTCGATCGAGAAGCGATGGGAGGATAACCCGTCGCATGATAGTTACTATCCCGATCCGGGCACGCGTCGCGTGGTGTACCGCAACGGCGTGTTCGTCGGCTATCGCGGTTACGAACACAACGGCGTGACGCCCGAGTTCGCTTTCGGCCACGGCCTGTCCTACACCACCTTCCGCTACGGCAAGCTGGTCATCAAACCGGGCGCCAAGCCGGGCGCGTATGAAGTGAACTTCGAAGTGACGAACACCGGCCAGCGCGCCGGCGCCGAAGTGGCGCAGCTCTATATCGGGGACGCCCACGCCTCTGTCCCGCGCCCGCCCAGGGAACTGAAGGGCTTCGCGAAAGTCGAGCTGAAGCCGGGAGAGACAAGACAAGTGACTATCGCGCTCGATCCCCGCGCGTTCACTTACTACGATGTGAAAGACAAGTTATGGCGCGCCGATGCCGGCGAGTTCGACGTGCTGGTAGGGCGAAGTTCGGCTGCAATTGAGCTGAAGGGGAAGATCAAGCTGGCGGAGGGGTTGACAGTGGGAGCGGCCGAGTAGGGATCGAGGATGCCGAGGTCAATCAACAGAACCGCGTGTCGCTGGGGGAATCCTGGCGCAGCCAAGGGAGGTTACGGCTGTCGTTGTGTTCATGGAGGCGACCCGCCTGTCACTGAATCGCCATTGCCTCATGGCGGGGGCTCGTAGCGCGGCCTCCAGAACCGTGTCGCGGCCCGCGCGGAAGTCGGCAGCCGCGCGATGCACGACGCTGCCCGGCCCTTCCCGGCCCTTAGAGCGGTCGCCGACGGTTCGGGATCCGACGGCGTCAACGAAATCAGTCAGCCGTGAAGCTCAAAAACTGGGTGGCACCGCTGCCGCGGAAGTCATGGTGCGTGACCCCTTCCACAAGGGGTTGCTGGCGGCAATGTCGTGGGGAGTACCATTAAACATGAGCTTCAAAAAGAGCGCGAACGCCCTGCTGGCGATTCTATGCGTGCCCTGGTTGGCTGGGAGCCTGAGTGCCGCTGAGATTCCCACTGAGGTGAAACAGTGTGTCACGTTCATCTTTGCGCCTTCTTCCACTCATCCCAGGCCATGGCGGGATCATGCCGCGCCAGCGCCCAAACCAGCGTCTGGTTGAGCGAAGGCCAGATGCCGCCGCTGACCGAGGTGCCCGGCTCCCAGATGCCGCCCTTGGGGGCGTCCGGCCCCTGATTCATTTGCACCGCGCCGATGGGTGACAGGCGGCGCAGCAGCTCATCCATATTGCGAATCAGCTCGCGGCTCTGTTCGGGCGTGGTCACGCCCGCGAGCAGCGCCCAGGGTTGCGGTTCCAGCCACAGCGTGCTTTCTCCCACCCATCCCAGCGTGGGACCGAGCCACGCGCGGCGGAGCCATTTACCGGTCCACTGCCGGGCCGTGGCGGCGCGGTGCGCGTCCGCGCTCTGGCGAACCTGCGCCGCGAGGTCCTTGTCGCCGGCGTAGTCGAGCAGGCGCGCGTAGAGATCGAAGACCCAGGCGGCCATGGCCGAATTGAGCACGCTTTCGCCCTGCGCGACGCATTCCGCGAAAGCCGGTTGCGCCCACACGCTGAGCAGGCCATCGTTCCAATCGTCATTGAGCATGCGCATGACGCCGTGCGCGCCCACGCCGACGTGATCGATCTCATGCCGGTAACAACGCTCCAGCAGCTTGCGCACGCGCTCTTTGCCGGCGGTTTGTCCGTAGAGCGGAAAGGTGGGAACTTCCTGATCGAGGAACGCCACGTCGCGGGAAGCCAGAACATACTCGCTCGCGGTCCACAACAGCCACAGCGGCATGTCACTCGAGTTATCGGTGACCATGGGACCCACCGCGCCGTGGCCGACGATGGCGTAAGGAATCGACCCATCCGCGCGCACCTCTTTCAACGTGTAGCGCAGAACCGTTTTGACGATTTCGGGGTCGCTGAACAGGAAGGGCAGGCAATGCTGGAGCGGGTCGCGGGCCGCGCCGTTGAATCCCATCACATATTGATAGATGCCGTTCTGGTTGAGGATGTGCTCGTGGAAGTAGTCGTCGTAAGTCAGGCTGCTGCGGAGGCAATAGTGATTCCAGATGGTCTCGCGCTCCACCCACGGGTCGGAGCCGACGCTGAACCGCATGCCGCGCTTCTTCCATTCGGCGCTCGAATCCTTCAGCGTGGTGGCGGCGCGCGCGCGGTATTTCGCGGCCAGAGACGCGGCGTCGAAACCGTCCGGCAAATAGCCGTACAGGAAATAGAGCGTTTTCTGTTCGCCCGGCGCAAGGTTGATGGCGCGCTCCAGCAGCAGCGCGCTATCCGAGCCGGTGGTTGCCAAGTCTCCATCGAGCGCGCGGCCGATGCCGTCCGGTTTCGCTGCGCCGCCCGATCCGAAGAACGTCTTCCCGTTGGCGCTGAGGCCGGTCGATGGCGCATCGAGCGAAATCAGAAAAGTGGCGGGAGGGTTGACGTCGTCGTAAGTAGCCTCGGGCACGGTTTCCGGAATCGCCCCAAGGAAAGAGTTGGGATGGGCGGCCAGGTTTGATTTCGCCCGCTGCCACGCGGCTTCCTCTTTTGGATCTCGCCCCAAGAACTGCTTGGACTCGGTCAAACCAAGGTTATGTTCCAGGGCACGGAACCTGTGCGCGAACCGCTGCCCGAAGCGGCGGCGCAGATCCACCGGCCGGCCGAGGCCGCTCATCTGCTCCACGAACGGGCGGAAGGAGAATTCGTAAACCAGCGTGCCCCAATATTCGATCCATCGCAAAGCGGCCGGCGCGGCGCCGTGATTGGCGATGGTCACTTGCGACAGTAGAACCGGGTCGTCGCCGAAAGGCGCGCAGATTACCTGATCGACGCTATAGTTACCGCGCGCCACTTTCTTGCGCAGATAGCCGGCGCCGAAGATGCGGTCGAAGCTCGCGCCGTTTTGCGGATAGAGCGTGCTCAGCGTTTCCTTGCCATCGGTGAGGTAGCCGAAGCCGCCCGAGAACTGGCTCATCTCCGGCACGTAATCGTTGAGGAACTTGGGCGCGCCTTCATCCTGGCGGACGCGCACGTGGCCGTAGTTGGAGACGATGGCGATGATGCGGTCATTGCCCACCTGGTGCACGTGGTCGGTCTGCGAGAGGATGCCGGGCGTTACCGGACTGACCGCCAGTGGATCGCTGGTCTGATCGCAGGTGTAATGAAATGCGGGCAGGCCGAACTCGTCCTGCACCCACTCACCGAAATGGCCCGAGCCGTAGGGCTTGAGGTACGCGGCTTTAGTCTGCCCACCCGCCAGCGCCGAAACCGCGGCCGGCGCAGCCAAGGCCCACCCGGTGGAAGTCATCACGAACCGTCTGCGATTCATTGGCATGGTTCCTCGCTATCTGGGCGCTGCGCCCTGCAACACTTGACGATACCGCGCGGCGGCGACGAACGGCGATGCCAGCTTGCTAGAATGTGGTTGTGCCGTCCGGCAAGTCCGCAGCTGCGCCAGCGCTTGTGCTGGTTTTGGCCTGCGCGCTGGGCTCAACGCCATGCAGCGCTCAAACCTCACGTAGGACCGCCGCACCGTTCGGATACAAATCGTTCACTCAATGGACCGAACTGGACGCCGGGACCGCAGAGAGCATGGTGACCGACGCTGATGGGAACGCGTATGTCGCAGTCTACACAATGGACGCCGGATACGTGGCGAAGGTTGCTCCGGACGGGACCGTCTTGTACAAGACGGCGGACACGCAGAATAGTTTCTTACCTGGCCTCGCTCTCGGGGATAAGGGGTCGCTGTGGGTCGGTGGCGTGGGTAAGCTCAGCCCCCTAGGGGTCCTGACGCCAGTCTTGTTCCCCCTCAACATGTCCTATTCGCCTATCACCACCGACGCGGCAGGCAACCTATATGGTGTCGGGTACAGCGCCTCCTATACCACCGTGGTCTTCAAGGTGGATTCCTCGGGCAACCAGGTCGGGTCTTTCGACACCAAGATTTCAGCCGGCCCGCAGGGTGGGGTGGAGATTGCTCCGGTCGCCATTACCGTGGACGAAGTGGGCGCTATTTATCTAACGGGCAACGTGCCCAGCGCCGCATTCCCCGTGACGCCAGGCGCCTACCATAGCATCACAAACGGCACGGGGCCCGCGAATACGGATATTTTCGTAATTAAGGTGGCTTCCACGCTAGACCGTGTCATCTACGCCGCACTGATTGGCGGAGATGGCGTGGCCAATTCGACCGCGATCGCGGTTGACGGCGCGGGAGAGGCGTGGGTTGCCGGATGGGGCGAGGTGGGAATTGCCAATCCGTTCCCGCTCACCGACATCGGATTGCCTGTGAGCGGCGATTCGCAGGACGCCTTTGTCCTGAAGCTGAGCGCGGACGGCTCGTCGCTGATCTGCTCGGCGGGATTGGGCGCCGGGGCGGAGGCCGGGTCCGGGGCCAGGGGATCGGCGCTCTCACTGGTACCCCTGCCCGACGGCAGCGTGCAAGCCCTTGTACAGTTTCAGACCTACGGCGCGGCGGTTGTAACGCTTGGTAGCGCCGGTGACGCCATAACGAGGGAGCAGTTTCTTCCTCATCAGCCACCCCCTCCCAACACCGACACAGTGCTCAGTTCGGTTGCTCTGGCGCCCGGTTTGAACGGCGGGATTCGCGTATTGCTGACAACCATGTCCTCGGGATTTCCGGTCGCAGCTCCTGACGAGGGTAGCACGCCCCTCATTGTGGATCTGCCGGCCACGGTGCCAAGCGCCGACATATCCGTAGGCTGGGTTCAATTATGGCCTTGGGCGTGCAGCAGCGCGCCGGGAGTGACGTGTGATTATCTGGGCTTAAGAGCAGTGATCACAAATCACGGCCCGGACGATGCTGAAGCCATCCAGGTGACGATACCAACGACTTGGAACAATAATGTGAACGCGTATCTCGTCGAATGCGTTCCCAACGGCGTGGCCATCTGCCAGGGTCCGGGACTGGCGATGATTCCCACCCTCCCGGCTGGCACAGCGATGTCCATCGACTTTGTGTTTTCGGTGTACGGGTGGGAGGCACCACAGGCACAGCCCACGCTCGGCGCTCTCGCACTGACTTCGGACGGGAGCATAGCCAACAACTTCGTTACCATCACCCCGCAGATCGTGAGTGGAAGCCAGCCGATGCTTCAGGCAGATCCAGTCGGCGTGGTGTACCGAAGCGACGCCCCTGGGGGCTGGGGCACGCTCACCGCGGATCCGGCGTTGAGCGTGTGGGGACCGTCGCCGCAGGCGATTAACGGCAATATGTGGTACTTCGACTCCTGGTCCGACGGGAATACTGATAATCCACGAGTTTTCGACGCCTCCAACGGTATCCCACTCTCGCAAGAAGTGATGAACTTCCGCGCTGCACAGCCGATTGGCGCGGACCCATCCTCTCTCGATTTCGTGGTTGTTCCTGGCTCAACCGCGCCGGCGACCCGCAGCATCACGCTTTGGCCGGTGGCGCGCGCGGGATATTGGTCGATGAAGCTCGGAACGCCAGGCGCATCCTGGGTGACGCTGAATCCGCTCCAGATGAATAGCGGCCAGACAGGGGCGACCCTTACGGGCGCCGTCAATGTCGCTGGGTTAGCGCCGGGCTACTACACCACGACCGTCCCCGTGAGCCTCGATGTGGTTGGATCTCCCGAGGTCACCGAGAACATCCCGATTTCGCTGCGCATAGCGTCTCAGCCGCCGGTCCTAAACGCCGGCGGTATCGTGAACGCTGCGAGCTACCAGGGCGGCTCCGTCGTGAGCGGAGAGATCATCACGATTTTCGGCAGTGGGCTGGGGCCGCAGCAGTTGGTGCAGGCCGCCGTGCCTCAGGCTGGTGACCTTCCCACGTCGCTTGCGGGTACGCGGGTGCTATTCATCACGGGCCCCGATTACTACGATGTAAATCCCGCCCCGTTGTTGTACGTGCAGGACGGGACTGTGTCGGCAATTGTGCCCCCTAACCTTTACCCGTTCCCAACCACTTTTACGGTTGAGCTGGGAGGCGCAGCCGCGCTGACCACAACTGTTCAGGTCGGCTCTACCCACGCGCCCGGGTTGTTTACCCTGGACGAATCTGGGACGGGTAACCTGGCGGCAGTAAATGCGGATGGAACCATCAACTCGCCACTGAATCCGGCGAGGCGGGGCAGCATGGTGCTGCTGTACGCGACGGGGATCGGGACCGACGTCCTCGACCAAGCCGGCCTCTGCGTGGGGTTTGGTTCGAACCAACTCATCACAACCTTGCCGGTGGAGGTCAGCGTCGGAGGGGAGCCGGCGTTAGTCCTCTATTCCGGATCGGCACCCGGTATGACGTGCGCGGCGCAGCAGATCAATATCATCATCCCAGAAGACAGCCAGACTGGGGCTGCGGTCCCGATTAGACTAAGCGCCATTAATTACGCTGGTGCGACTCCCACTCCCGCACAGAACGGCCTCACGCTTGCGATCCAATAGCTGGCGGAGATTTACAATCCTCGCGTGCCGTTTTCCAAGAAGGCGCGCAGGCGGTGGCTGCGGCTGGGGGAAAAGGCGTCAGCCTGAACCGGGCAACTCCCCCGAAATCACATTCCGAGAAAAACCCAAGGCAGGCTGTTGCCAAGAAACACTCAGTTCAGCCTGACGGGGCCTCTCGCGACGGACTGTTCCCCCGTGGGAACTCGCGAGGGGCTATCAACGTACTCTAAGCTATGGACCTCCAAAGTTTTGTGGAAGAAGTTCATGTCGTCGGCCGCGACCTCGTCGGAAAGGTTCGCGACTTGATCCATGAGGGCAACGTCCAGCGCATCGTGATCAAGGACGAGCATGGCAACACGTTCGTCGAGATCCCGGTGACCGTCGCTGCCGTTGGCGCCATCGTGGCTCCGCTTCTGGCTGCTCTGGGCGCAATCTCCGCCCTGGTCGCCAAGTTCACTATCGTGGTTGTCCGCAGCGAGCCGAAGCCTCCAGCTAGCGGCCCGCCCGTGCCGTGACACGCGGCAAACTCGCTTGTGGTGGCGCAGCACCGACAGACAAAAGCGTGCCGAGAGAAAACGCGTCATCTCTCCTGCTGACGGGCTTCTCGACCGGCGGGCGCATCTGTTGATGGGCCTCCAACCGCGGCAACTCCGCTTACCCGGCAGCGCCGGCTGGCTTGGTCTGATTCGCAGACCACGCAACGCCGCCATTCTCGTCGTAGAAGGTCTCGTTCACACCGGCCCCGGCCAGTTGCAGCAAAGTGAATCCGTTGAACACTCTCAGCTTGTCATTCTGGTCGCCGGCATTGCGATTCTCGAACCATGCGACGTTCGGATTGGCGAGCCCGGAAGCGTAACCCCACGGCAGCGCGGCATGGCCGGCGCAGCGGCACTGGACGCCACCCTGAGGCTGATACACCACGCCCGCATGAACATGTCCCCAATACCAATAGGCAGGTCCGGATCCGCCGGGGAAGCAATTCACCACTTCGTTCCACAAGCCGGTGTGCGCGGAGCCATCTTCCGCCAGGCCGTTGTGGTGCGTAAACAAGATCACCTTCTTGCCCTTTTGCGCCTGCTCTTTGAGAAACTGCAATTGAGCGCTCTTACCCAGCGAGCCGTTCATGTAGAGGGTGAGTTCGTCCGAATAGTAAGCCGAATCAAGTCCCACAATGACCCAATTGGCGTTTTCCAACGCGAAAAAGCTGTACGGCCTTTGCGCCGCGAAGAGCGGACTTCCCAGCGCTTCCACGAAATAGGGTTTCGCCCCGGAATACATTTCGTGGTTGGAGTTCAAGGTGTAGCTGGCAGCCGCCGCCGGCCCTTGGGGCCAGAGATCCACGAAGTTTTCTATCTCCTCGGGGGATGACCCTTCGTAGTAGACATCGCCTAAGTGGATGGTGAGATCCGGATTGAGAGCGGGAATTGCCAGGCGTATCTTCGTGCTAGGAGCTGGATTCGCCGGCGTGCCCCAGTCTCCGGTTCCAAAGTCCCCGGCAATGGCTATCGTGAAGTTGTCGGAGATTCTCCCAACGGCGGGAGTTCCCGCTGGAAACGGGTACTTACCCAGCAGGAGGTGCTCTAACCAAGCGGCAGCCGCCCCCAACCAAAGGGGATCGAGCTGCTGATACTTACCCGTGCCCCAGATTGCGCCTCCCGGGTCGACATCAATCGAAATGGACCCGGGTTGCAATTCGGGTAAGGCTGCGGCGGTGCCGTCCACATCGTCCGTAAGCGCGCTCTTGGCCAATATCAGTTGGTGGGGCGCGGCGGGGCTGGGCGGCGGCACTATTCCGGTAGCCTGGTAAGTCCGCAGTTGTTGATGGGCCGCGTCGATTAATGGTTGGATGGAGGCCTTCTTGTCAGCGGGCAATAGAGCCCAGGCTGCTTTCAAACGTTCTTTTTGTAACCAGTTACCAATATTCATACGCTCACCCCTCAGGGAGTGTTGTCAAGTATACAACCAATGGGTCAATAGGTAAACGATAGACTTAGAATTCCCACTGTTGCCCCTGCCACCAGCGATCACGCTCTCCGCCCCTGCTTTTCCCCCTGGCGCGACTCCATCTTGTCGAACGTCTTCCTTGTCGAACGTCTTCGTCACGTTGTCCAAGATGATCGCGAACCGACAGATACACGCTGTGCGGCCAGTTGAATAGGGGGCGCGCCGATGTGCCGGTACTTATAAACCCCGCGTGCCGTTCTCTAAGAAGGCGCGCAGGCGGTGGCTGCGGCTGGGATGGCGCAGCTTGCGCAGTGCCTTGGCTTCGATCTGGCGGATGCGCTCGCGCGTCACGGCGAAATTCTGGCCGACTTCCTCGAGCGTGTGCTCGCTGCCGTCTTCCAGGCCGAAGCGCATTTTGATGATCTTCTCTTCGCGCGGCGTGAGCGTCTTCAGCACCTGCGCCGTCTGCTCGCGCAGATTCAGGTTGATCACGGCATCGGAGGGCGAAATGCCGTTCTGATCGACAATGAAATCGCCCAGGTGCGACTCTTCTTCCTCGCCGATCGGCGTCTCGAGCGAAATCGGCTCCTGCGCCACGCGGAGCACTTTGCGGACTTTCGAAACCGGCAGTTGCAGCCGCTTGGCCAGCTCTTCGTTGGTGGGTTCGCGCCCCAATTCCTGCACCATCTGGCGCGAGGTGCGAATCAGCTTGTTGATGGTCTCGATCATATGCACCGGGATGCGGATGGTGCGCGCCTGATCGGCGATCGCGCGGGTGATGGCCTGCCGCACCCACCAGGTGGCGTAGGTCGAGAATTTGTAGCCGCGGCGGTATTCGAACTTATCCACCGCCTTCATCAGCCCGATGTTGCCTTCCTGGATGAGATCCAGAAATTGCAGGCCGCGGTTGGTATAACGCTTGGCGATCGAGACCACCAGGCGCAGGTTGGCTTCGATCAATTCCTTCTTGGCGGCTTCGGCTTCCTGGTGGCTCTTGGTGATGATCTCGAGGGTGCGGCGCAGCTCCGCCGCCGGCGCCCCGAACTGTTCCTCGAGCTGCTGCAATTGCTGGGTGAAACTGCGCTGCTCCTTGCGCAGGTCCTTCACTCCCGCCGCGCGCGCTCCGGGCCAGGTCTCGAGGCGCCGCTGCACGCGGGCGATCTCGCGCTCCACCGGCTTCATCTCTTCCACCGCGGCGCGGATGCAATCGATCAGATGGCGGATCACCGGGCTCTGAAAACGGACCGCCCGCACCTGGCGCGATACCCGCACCATCAGGCGGGCCAGCTCCCACAACTGCCGGCGGTACTGTTTGGGCTTCAAGGCGCGCGGCGTGGCTTGCAGCTTCTGCCGGCACTGCATGGTCTTGCGGTACTGGCGCGCGATCTCCTCGGCCGCGCGGACGAATTCGTCGCGCTTTTCCTCCACCAGTTCGTCGGTGAGGATGGGTTCGGCGATCTGCACCACGTCGCGCGCCGAGATCACATCGCGCGCCATCTCCTCGCCCATGCCGATGATTTCCTGAACCGCCAGCGGCGCGCGCGCCAGCGATTTCAAGACCGTGTTCTGGCCGCGCTCGATGCGGCGCGCGATTTCCACTTCGCCTTCGCGGGTGAGCAGCGGGACAGTGCCCATTTCGCGCAGGTACATGCGCACCGGGTCGTTGATTTTCTCGCCGACGCCGGCGGGCAATTCGAGGTCGAGGATTTCCTCGCCCTCTTCCAGCTTCTTGTCGAAATCCTTGGGCTCCTCCAGGATTTCGATGCCGGCCACATCCAGGCCGGCCAGCACGTCCTCCAGCTCCGCGCCGCCGGCGATATCGCCGGGCAGAACTTCGCTGACCTCGTCGTACAGGACGTAGCCCTTCTGCTTGCCCATCTGTACGAGCCGTTGCAACCCCTCGAACTTATCTTCCAGCGCCACTGAGCCCCGCACTCCCGGCGTTTCTAAAGCGAGTCCAACACATTGTACCCCACGGCGCGGACGCCAAACTCGTCCGCTCGCCGCCCGATCAACCGCGGCTGCGCGCCGCCCGATCGCTTCCCTCCAGCTCCGCCGCCAAACGCAATGCCTCTTCCCAATTGCCGCCGCGCTCGGCTTCCCGAATACGCGCCTTGATCTGGTCGCGGAGACCGCGCGCCTGGGTGCGGCGAACGCTCTCCATCGCCGCTTCCACCGCGCCAGGCGTAACTTCCGCCTCGCCCTCCAGCACCGCTTCGGCCAGCAGACTTTGATCGGCCTCTTCCAGACGGGCGTGTAAATTCTCGAAATTCAGCCGTCCGCCCGCCGCTACCAGCGCATTCGCCGCTTGAAACACACGGCGGGACGCGAACCCGGCAACCGCATCCGATTCCTGTAACTGGCCGGCGATCCGCTTGCCAATTTCCTCATCGGCCAGAATCGCATTCAGCAGCAACCGCTCGTCGTGCCGCAGGGGAATCTTCGGCCGCTCCATTGGCTTTTCCTGGCGGCTGGCCGCGGTCTTGCGGAAACTATCCAGCACCATGCCCGGCGGCACGCCGATGTAGGCAGCCAGGTCGTTGGCGATAGCGCTCCGCTCCAGCGGGTCGTTGATTTTTTCCACCGCCGGCAACAGCGCGTTCAACACCGCTACCACGCCCTCGCTCGAGCGCACATCGTGCTTCGAGCGCGCGCGGTCGGCCAGCCAGTAGAAGTAACCCTTGGCTTCGTCCAGCCGCTGCTGGTATTGGGCCGAACCCCGCTCGCGGCAATACTCGTCGGGATCGAGACCGCCATCCAGTTCCACAATCCGCACCTGCATGCCCTCTTCGAGCAGCAGCCCGATGGATCGTTCGGCGGCGTTGGCGCCTGGCGCGTCGGGATCGAAATTGACGGCGATGCGCACCGAGTGCCGCTTCATCGCCTGCACCTGTTGCGCCGTCAGCGACGTGCCGCAGCTCGCCACCACGTTCGCGACGCCCGCCGCGGTAACCCCGATCGCATCCATGTAGCCTTCCACCAGGATCACGCGGTCCTGCTTGCGGATGGCTTCTTTGGCGCGGTGCAGGTTGTACAGCACGTAGCTCTTCTTGTAAATCGCGGTCTCCGGCGAATTCAGGTATTTCGGCTCGTCGTCAGCCGCCAGCGCGCGTCCGCCAAAACCGATGATTTTCCCCGATTCGTTGTGGATGGGAAACATCAGGCGGTTGCGGAACCGGTCATAAAGACTGCCGTCCTGCCGTTGGCCCATCAGGCCGGACTGCTCCATTTGCGCGCTCGAGAAATTACGCTTGCCGAACATGCGGACCAGCGCCTGGCCGGAGCGCTCCGCGTACCCCAGGCCGAATTGCGCGATGGTTTCCGGGGCCACGCCGCGCCGCGCCAGGTACGCCCGCGCCGCCTCGCCCGCCGCGGACTCCAGGTTGGCGCGGAAAGCCTCCTGCGCCATTTCGTGCATTTCGAAAGCGGCGCCGCGCAAGCGCGAATCCTCGTCGGAATACTGCGAGCGCTTGGGCAGCGGAATGCCGTAGCGTTCGGCCAGTTGCTTGAGCGCCTCCCAGAAGCTGAGGCCCTCTTTTTCCATGACGAACTTGACCACGTCGCCGCCGGCGCCGCAGGAGAAGCATTTGTAGAACTGGTGCACCACGTGAACCGTGAAGGAGGGCGTCTTTTCGTTGTGGAAAGGGCACAGCCCCATGTAGCGGCTGGCGCCCGATTTCCGCAGCTTGACGTACTCGCCCACCACGTCTTCGATGCGCACCTGCGACTTGAGCTGATCGACGAAATCCATGAAGGCCTGCGTGTATTATCCCGCAGCGTCCCGCCGGCCGGCGGACCTCGGGCCGCGGTTTCGCCGCCGCGGACGACCGCGATTTCTGCATTTTGGCCGAGTGCGCTACAATCACAAATACCGCAATCTGGGGCCGCCGCTGGCCCGTTGCGGCCCCGAGTCTTCCCCATGATGGCAGCCACTGGCACACGCGCCCAGGAGTTTCGCGACCAATTGTCGCGCCGGGTATTGGTCGCCGATGGCGCCATGGGCACCATGCTGTATGCCCGCGGCGTGTTTCTCAACCGTTCCTTCGACGAATTGAATCTTTCCGCGCCGGACCTGGTGCGCGGCATCCACCAGGACTACATCAAGGCGGGCTCGGAGATCCTGGAAACCAACACGTTCGGCGCTAACCGCGTGCGTCTGGCCGCCTTCGGCATGGCCGAGAAGTTGAAGGAGATTAATCGCGCCGGCGTGCGGCTGGCGCGCGAAGCGGCGCGCGATACGGCTTTCGTGGCGGGCGCCGTGGGCCCGCTGGGCGTGCGCATCGAGCCGCTCGGCCCCACTTCGTTCGCCGAAGCGCGGGCCGCCTTCCGCGAGCAGGTGGATGCGCTGGTGGAAGCCGGCGTGGATCTGCTGATCTTCGAAACCTTCGGCAACCTGGACGAGTTGCGCGAAGCGGTGATGGCGGCGCGTGACTCGGCCGGTGACGCGGTTCCCATCATCGCCCAGGTCACCATCGACGATTTCGGCCACCTGCCCGGCGGCGCGGATACGGAGACCTTTACCCGCGAGATGGATTCGTGGCCGGTGGACGCCATCGGCCTGAATTGCTCGGTGGGCCCGAAGGCTACCCTCGAGACCATCGAGCGGATGCTGGCGGTTTCCTCCAAGCCGATGAGCGCCATGCCCAACGCCGGCTTGCCGATGCGCGTGGAGGGCCGCAATATCTATCTCTCCTCGCCCGAGTACATGGCGCAATACGCTCGCCGGATGTTATGGGCGGGCGTGAAAATCGTCGGCGGCTGCTGTGGCACCACGCCGGATCATATCAAGCTGATTCGCTCGGAAACACGCTCGCTGCAGCCAGGGCAGAAGACGCTGGCGGTGACGGTGAGCGACCGCGAAGTGCCGTCGCAGGCGCTGGCTCCGGTACCGATCGAACAAAAGTCCAAGCTCGGCGCCAAACTCGCATCGGGCAAGTTCGTGGCTTTCGTCGAGATTCTTCCCCCGCGCGGCGTGGAAGCCTCGCGCGAAATCGATGGCGCGCGCCGCTGCGCGGAAGCCGGCATCGATGCCATCAATGTTCCCGATGGGCCCCGCGCCAGCGCGCGCATGAGCGCGCAAGTCACCTGCCAGCTCATCCAGCGGGACGCCGGCATCGAGGCCGTGCTCCACTTCTGCTGCCGCGACCGCAACATCCTCGGCATCCAGTCCGAGCTGCTGGGCGCGCACACGGCCGGCATCCGCAACCTGATCTGCATTACCGGCGATCCGCCGCGCATGGGCGCGTATCCGGATGCCACGGCGGTTTTCGACGTGGACGCCATCGGCCTGGTCAACATCGTCCGCAATCTGAATCACGGTCTGGATATCGGCGGCAACCCGATGGGCTCGCAGACCGGGCTGCTCACCGGCGTGGGCGCCAACCCGGGCGCGCTGAACATGGACGAGGAAATCCGCCGCTTCGACTGGAAGACCGAAGCCGGCGCCGAATACGTGGTCACCCAGCCGGTGTTCGATTTGAATCTGCTGGAGGCTTTCCTGAAGCGCATCGAACACGCCAAGCTGCCGGTGGTCTGCGGCGTCTGGCCGCTCACCAGTTACCGCAATGCCGAGTTCATGGTGAATGAGCTGCGCGTGCCGGTCCCGGAAGAATTCATGGGGCGGATGCGCCGCGTGGACGACGCCGACAAGGCCCGCGCCGAGGGTGTGGCCATTGCGCGCCAGATGGTGGAGCGCATTCGCAAAATGGTGCAGGGAGTACAATTGAGCGCGCCGTTCGGCCGCTACCAGATGGCGCTCGACGTAGCCGAAGCCATCGGACCGCGCTGACAATTCATGGCAACCGACCTGGTGGAAATCGATCCCGAGTCGCCCCAGCCGGAAGTGCTGGAGCGAGCCGCCACGGCCATACGCTGCGGCCAGGTGGTGGCCATCCCCACCGACGCGCTGTACACGCTAGTGGCCGACCCGTATAACCTGCGCGCCGTCACCCAGGTATTCAAAGCCAAAGGCCGCGAGCCGCACAATTCGCTGCCCATCCTGATCCGCGACACGATGATGGCCGAGGAGCTGGCGAACGAATTGAACAGCCGTTTCTTCCTGCTGGCGCGCCGCTTCTGGCCAGGCCCGCTCACCATCATCGTGCCGGCCTCGGCCCGCGTGCCGCTGAAAGTCACCGGCAACACCGGCCGCCTGGCGCTGCGCCAGCCGCGCTCGGCCGTGGCAAGCCAGCTTGTCGCGCTTACCGGCCAGCCGCTGATCGCCACCAGCGCCAACATCTCCGGCAGCCCGACGTGCGCCAGCGGCATCGATGTCTTCGCGCTGATGGATGGAAGAGTGGACCTGGTGCTCGATGGCGGCATCTGCACCGGCCTCGGTTCCACCACGGTCGATATCACCGAGCCCTACTGGCGCATGATCAAACCGGGCGCGGTTGACGAGAAGGCGATTGCGGAGTGTTTGCAGTAAGGGTGTCAAGTGCCGCAGGAGCGCCCAATTACGTTGCGCTAGCCGATCCGCTTCCAGCGTTTGAACGCGTTCACGTCGCCGAGAGAAAGCGCGAACCATTCGCCCTCCCCGCGTTTATTGGCGAACCGCCTATGCCAGTAAGCCTCGACTCCGACGGGGTCGTCAGTTTCAATACTGTGGACAGTCCTCGGTGGAACGGGAATCTTAATGGCCAGCTCACTTCCCCGACGGCCGATGGAGTTGGTGCGACCAATCTTGTAGTGAGGTCCAGACTTCATCAGATAGACGAACTCCGTCGCAACCTTGCCTTCTCGTCGCTTTTCCGCCGACGCCCCCGATGAGGCGTTCCCTTGCTCGGCGCAGAGAGCGAGGATATCCTCGAAGCCCGAGGTCAGGCGGCAGTGTCCAGCGAGTGCCGCCAACAGTTTCTGTTTTCCGCCAAACCGGCTGAAGGTCGTGTGGCTTGGAAAAGACGCGTCTATTCTAGCCCTACGCCGGATCTCGCCCTCAACAGGGAGCCTTCCCAGCTCCCGTGTCAAACCGATGTACTTTTCTAAGAGCACTTCGTCGCTTGCTTTCGCTTGCAAAAGGTTCGGAGCGTACCCGGCCTCAGCCAAGGCCTCGCCCCAGCGAAGCCAAATGTGTGGGTACCACTCCGACATCTTCACTGCAGTTGCGCGCTCGAAAGCCTGCCTCCCTGGTGCGTGGCCGCCCTTGTCGCGCGCAATGCGCTGTATCTCCGCCACGATCTGTTGCCTATTCATTCGCGCTCTCCGCTTCTGAACATTTAACCACTGAGCGCCCGTTCAACGTAACCGCAGTCAAAGGGGCACTTCCACTTACTCATGATCCCTCAAAACTGTATCGCGCTATTTCCCGGCTTTCTTCAGTGCGGCGTCGATTACGGCTAGCGGCAGCAACAGCGACAACGGCGCGTCCAGCAGCGGGACGGCGCCATAGCTCGCATACCATCCTGCGACCCCTTCATTCTTAGCGTCGATGACCAGCACCACGCCGCCAACCTCCGCTGAGGCCCGCAGGCAGCGCCTGCCTGCCGCGAGCAGAAGCTGTCCGCCAAGTCCCCGCCCCTGGAACCGGCGGTCCACCGCCAGGCGCGCCAGGCGGAAGCCCGGCACGTCGTGGCGCGCCAGCCCGCGCCGTACGATTTCCGGCTATAAACGGGACAGACGCATTTTCCATCCTCCGGCATAGAATAGTGGGGTGGTTCCGCTCGACTTTCACCAGGCGCGCGCGAAGGTTATCGACATGGTCCGCCTTGCGCACCCGGTTCCGGCGGTGGAGGAGGTGGCGCTGGACGAGGCGGCGGGGCGGGTGCTCGCGGTGGATGTTGCAGCGGACCGGGACTCGCCGGCGCTTGACCGCTCGGCGCGCGATGGCTACGCGGTGCGCGCGACAGACGTGCCGGGCGAGCTGGCAGTGATCGGCGAGGTGCGCGCGGGCGAGCGATTCCCGGGCACGGTGGGGCCCGGCCAGGCGGTCGAGATCATGACCGGCGCTCCGGTTCCGGCCGGCGCGGACGCGGTCGTGATGGTGGAAGACACCGACCCAGGCGATGGCCGAGTGCGCATCCATCGCGGCGTGCAGCCGGGGCAGGCGATGAATCGGCGCGGATCGGAAGCGGGCGCGGGCGAGATCGTGTTGCGGGCCGGCACGCGGATCGGCTACGCCGGCATCGCGGCGCTGGCTGCGTTCGGCCATTCGCGCGTCGCGATCTACCGCCGTCCCACGGTCGCCATTGTCGCTACCGGGGATGAAATCGTCGAAGTGGAGGAGCCCCCCGCGGAGCACCAGATTCGCAATTCCAACGCGCACTCGCTGGCGGCGCAGGTGACGCGCGCGGGAGGCGCGCCGGTGATTCTGCCGCTGGCGCGGGATACGGTGGAGCACACGCGCCAAATGGTGAGCCGCGGTTTCGCATCCGACCTGCTGCTGATTTCGGGCGGCGTCTCGGCTGGCAAATACGACGTGGTGGAGGCGGTGCTTGCCGGCTTCGGCGCCGAGTTCTATTTCGACCGCGTGCTCATCCAGCCCGGCCAGCCGCTGGTCTTCGGGCGCGCATCGGGCAAATTCTTCTTCGGCCTGCCGGGCAATCCGTCGGCCACCATGGTGACCTTCGAAATCTTCGCCCGCGCCGCGCTGGAGTTGATCGGCGGGCAGGCGGAAACGGAGCTGGCTATGCCCTGGGCGCGGTTGACGCGCGAGTTTCGCCATCGGCCCGGTTTGACGCGCTTTCTGCCGGCGCTGCTCAGCTCCGATAGCGCCGAGGTTACGCCGGTGGAATGGCACGGGTCCGGCGATATTCCCGCGCTCGCGCGAGCCAACGCGTTTCTGGTGGCCGATCCCGCGCGGGACGTTTATGCGGCGGGCGAATGGATACGGGTGATGCTCCAGTGAAGATCGAGAACAGCCGTGGCGCACGCACTCGTGCGTGCCGTGTCGCGACTCTTCTCGACACCGTATTCGCACGAGGACGGCCCCTGCGTCGGCACGAGTGCCGACGCGGCACCCACGAGTGCGTGCGCCACGTCGACTGGTTCAATCGTCGGTTGGCGCGGGTATTACGGATGGCGAACTTATGAAGAAGCTTACGCATTACGATTCGGCGGGCGCCGTACACATGGTGGATGTGAGCCGCAAGGCGGAAACGCGGCGCACGGCGCGCGCCCACGCTTTCGTGCGCATCAGCGAGGCGGTGCTGCGCTGGCTGCCCAAGAACCCGAAAGGCAATCCACTCGAAATCGCCCGCATCGCCGGCATCGCCGCGGCCAAGCGCACTGCCGAGTTGATCCCGCTCTGCCATACGCTGCCGCTCGCGCACGCCGACGTGGAGATGCGAATCGAAAGGGGCGGCGTCTGCATTGAATCGAGCGTCGTCACCACCGGGCCGACCGGGGTGGAAATGGAAGCGCTCACCGCCGCCGCGGTGGCCGCGCTCACGGTTTACGATATGACCAAGGCGCTCGACAAATCGATCGAAATCGGCGAGATCTATCTGATCGAGAAGACCGGCGGCAAAAGCGGGTCCTTTCGCCGCAAACCCGAAGCCACGGATGAACACAGATGAACACGGATAAGCCCATTCGTTTTGATCTGTGTCCATCTGTGTGTATCTGCAGCCCGTCGTGCGTTGGTGCTCCTCGGCAGGTTCCAAGAGCATGATCCAGGCAGCCGTTCTTACCATCAGCGATTCCGCGAGCGCGGGCACGCGCGCCGATCGCTCCGGCCCCGCCGTGCGTGAACGGCTGGAACAACTGGGCTGGCAGGTCTCAGTCACCGAAGTGATTCCCGACGACGCAGCAGCCATCAGCGGCCGTCTGGCGGCTTTGGCCGACGCGGGCGCGGCGGCCGTCATCTTCACCACCGGCGGCACCGGCATCGCCGCGCGCGACGTTACGCCGGAGGCCGCGCGCGCGGTTCTCGACCGCGAAATACCGGGGTTTGGCGAGTCGATGCGCGCCCGCGGCCGCGAATCCACGCCGCTCGCCTCGCTCTCGCGGTCGCTCGCCGGAACGCGCGGGCGGGTGCTGATCGTCACCCTTCCCGGCTCTCCCAAAGGCGCGGTGGAGAGCCTGAATGCTATCGTGGAGTTGGTGCCTCACGTGCTGCAATTGCTCGCGGGGCAGACCGGTCATAACGCCGCGCAGGATTAAAATGCTTCGATCGCCGATCATGATGTTGCTCGCGGGAATGCTGCTGGCGCAGCAGCCCGCGCAAACACCCGCGAAAAATCCGCCGCCCAGCCAGAGTACACCGGATGCCCAGGATCAGGGACCCGCTCAGGAAGGGGCGCCCGATCTCCGCATCAGGGTCGAGGTGCAACACGTACTGGCCCCGGTGCTGGTCTACGACCGCGACGGCAATTTCGTCAACGGCCTGCTACCGGACCAGTTCCACCTGACGGACAACGACAAGGAACAGAATATTCATGTGGACGTGGCCTATCAGCCGATTTCGATGGTGGTGATGGTGCAGGCGAACTCGGCAGTGGAGAAGATGCTGCCCACCATTAACAAGATCGGCAACATGCTCCAGCCGCTGATTCTGGGCGATCAGGGCGAAGCCGCCGTGCTGGCTTTCGATCATCGCATCCGCACCCTGCAGGAGTTCACTTCCGATTCCGACAAAATCACCCAGGCGGTTCGCAAGATCCAGCCCGGCAGCGATGCCAACCACATGATCGATGCCACCGAGCAGGCGATCACCATGTTGAGGCACCGCCCGGTGAACCGGCGGCGCATCATCCTCCTGATCGGCGAAACGCGCGACATCGGCAGCGAAGCCCGCGGGCGCGAAACGCTCATCAGCATGCAGTTGAACAACATCGCCTTCTACGCGGTCGACATGTCGCGAATCATCGAGAAACTCACCGCGCCGCTGCCGGTGCCGACGCCGGACCCGCTGCCGCCCGCCATGTACAATGTGGGGTCGAACGAGCCCGCTACGCCCAACACCGTGAGGCAAACCTCCGCCGGCGCCGAGGCGTCGGGCAATGCCGCGGAGTTCCTGCCCCTTCTGCTGGAGATCTACCGCGACGCCAAGGCGATCTTCAAACGCAACGCGGTGGAGATCTTCACTGGAGGAACCGGCGGCAGCCAGTTCAGCTATTACCGGCGCGGCGGCCTGGACGAAGCCATCCAGCGCATCGGCGAGCAACTGCACAGCGAGTACCTGATCAGCTACAGCCCCAGCAACAAACTCGAGGGCGGCTTCCATGAGATCAAGGTCTGGGTGAATTCGCCGATGGCCCGCCGCATCCAGGTCCGCCCCGGATATTGGATGGCGCCGGACAACCGGTAGCGGCGACTGCCAGGTGGGCAGGCGCTTCCGCCTGCCAACCCAGCACATACGAACCTGTTGGCAGGCGGAAGCGCCTGCCCCACTGCGTTCAGACCGGGCCCGTGGAATGACCGCCTTGTGAGCGGTTCAATATCTCGTCGGCCAGTTTGTGCGGATCGTCGACGCCGACCAGCGTCAGGCGGCTGGCTTCGCCGGCGGTCTCGATGGATAAATCGCCCACGTTGAATGCGCGCTGCGCCAGGCGTTGCTCCACGCGCACATCCTGGAGTTTGGAAAGCTGAATGGTGCGTGTGGACTTGGCCGCCAGGCCGGTTTCGTAACGCAGCCGGTCCGCCGTCACCACCGTGCGCGTGGCCTGCCGGCGCAACCAGCGCGCGGCCGGCCAAAGCAACACCAGGGCCGGCAGAATCATCACCCAGTGGTGCGGGTACTGGCTCTCCCACAAGGCCAGATAGGCGATCTCCAACCCAAGAAACACCACGGCGGCCGCGATGGCGCCGGCCTTCAGAAACTTCGTAGTGGGACGAATGATGATATCAGGCACGGATATTGCGCTCCCCGAGCGATCATTGTAGCGCGCCCGGGAACACTCGAGCGCCGCGCCGGAGGCTAAACCGATTGCGCCCAGTCGTCGAGTCCGGAAGCGCCCTCAATATTACTTCTGCATCCGTGTTCATCCGTGGCCGTCATCCGTCTTCTGCACCTGCGCCATCACCCACTCGGTTTCGAGCGCGGTCGAGCCGGTCGAGCGCGGCGGGCGGCCTTCCAGCGCGGCGAGGGTGAAATCCTCGACGCAGGGGTAGTGCAGGTTGGCCGGCGCGGGTAGTTCCTCGGCGCCCCCTGGATACACCAATCCCGGCGCGTTGAGCGGCGACAGGTCCATCTCGCCTTCGGTGCCTCGAATGCGGAACTCGTCGCGCGCCACTTGCGAATGCCAGCGCACATCCACCATTCCGCGCACGCCCGAATCGTGCTCGATCAGGACCGTGGCATTGTCTTCCACCGCGATCGGGTGCACCAACGTGGAACGGTAGCCGGTAGCCCGCACCGGGCGGCCGAACAGATAATTCATCAGGTCGATGCGGTGACAGGCGATATCGTAGAGCGGGCCGCCGCCGGCCTTCGCCGGGTCGAGCAACCACCCCCGCGCCGCGCCCGCCGGGTAGAACCAATCGTGCGAGGTGGCCTCGGCGAACGCCGGACGCCCGATGGCGCCGGCGGCCAGCAGTTCGCGCGCCCGCTCCACCTTCGGATACAGGCGCCGGTAGTAAGCAATGCCCAGCGTTCGTCCGGACTCTTCGGCGGCCTGCCGCATGGTGAGAGCCTGCTGGTAGTCCATGGCCATCGGCTTTTCGCACAACACGTGCCGGCCGGCGCGCAGCGCGGCGATGGTCTGGGAGGCGTGGACAAAAACCGGTGTCGCGATGTAGACCGCGTCGGCCGGGCAGGCTGCCAGCGCGGTCTCCAGGCTCGCCCAACTGGGGACGCCATAGGGCGCGGCCTTGGCCGGGTCGTGCGTCACGATCCCCACCAGTTGGCTGTTCGGCGAAGCCAGGATCGCGGGCAGGACTCGCTTGGTCGAAATATCGCCGATTCCCACTACCAGCCAGGTGAGCACCATACGCTCATCATACCCGCCGGTTCAGCTCGCGGCGGCCGCCGTTTCGGCTTGCCCCGCGAGCGCTCAGGCCACCCGGCGTTTTCGCGCGGACAACCCGGAGTCGCGGGTCACGCCGAAAGCGGAACCTACCACATCTCGAAAGCGATCCATCCGCGACTGGGGTTTCGGCTCGGTGATCTGCCGCACGGTCTGTGGCACGAAAGCGTTGCGGTAATACTCTAACAAAGCGTTATCGGCATCGTCTACCGCGCGAGCGTATTGCCGAATGTAGCTTTCGGTATAGAGGCTGCCCGGTAACTCCTGAAATGCACCTCGCTCGATGGCTTCCAGATAGCGCACACTGATCTTGGTTACAGCCGCGATCTGGAGCAGCGAGAGGCCCTTCGCTTTCCTGAGATCCATCAAGTCTTGAGGCAGTTGAATCCCGCGCGCTGTCATCAGTGCCGCCACTGCATTTCAGTTGCAAAACAGCGTTTCGCCCGTAACACAGGACGTTGTGAACCGTTTGCATCCGTCAGGCGCAGTTATTACCCGGAAGTTTTTATACGTCGCGAATTGCTTATGTAATTTTTGGGTTGCTGAGTGATAGCGAAATGCTAAGTACTAAAGCTAACGATTGAAGTGCCCGGGCTACCACCGATCCAGGAAGCGCTGCAGCAGTCCGTTGACGGCGTCCGGTTTCTCCAGCATCAAGAAGTGCCCGGCGCCCTCGAAATCCCGATAGTCAACCAGATGGAAGTGCGCTTTCAGAAAATCCCGGTACGGCGCGGAGTTGTAACGCTTCACCATGATCGCCGCCACCGGAAGCTTGGGCCAGCTTTCGGTAACCGGTGGCATGGCCGTCATGCCCGCCATCGCCGAGGCCATCACGTACTGCGGCGCGCGCAGCATCGTCGACGTGATCTGACCACGCAAGGCCGGCGGCGTTTGTTCGGTGAACATGAAGTCGAGCATACGGCTCGCGGCTGTCTTGTAATCGGGCCCGCGAAAGCTGTCCGCCAATTGTTTCCGCCGTGTCTCGATCGCGCGCTCGGCATCGTCGATCGGCGGCTTGGGGACGAACCCATCCACGATGACCAGTCCGGCGACGCGACGCGGATACAGGCGAAGAAACTCTATCGCAACCGGCGTCCCCATGCTGTGTCCCACCAGCGTCGCCGGACCCACCTTGGCATCCGCCATTACCGCGTTCACCGCGCGCGCAAATAACTCCATCGTGTATGGGATTTGAGGCTTGTCGCTGAGGCCATGGCCCGGCAGATCGATCAGCAGCGAGCGGCGCCGCTCATAAACCGGCGCCTGCATCTTCCAGAACGTGGAATCGCAGGTCCAGCCGTGAATGAACACTACCGCCCGATCACCCTTGCCGAAGCTCAGGTAATGGACCCTGTGCCCGTCCAACTGCGCGAACCGCGAGTTCGCCACCGGCGCGGAAGCGGGAATCGAAGCCAGTCCGAGCAGAACTACGCAGAAGGTGGCGAGAGTCCCCGAGTGCATTCTGTCCAGTGTACCAACAGCGACCCGAAACTCACGGCGTACTGATTATCACTGTACTTATTCTCACAGTTGCGTCTTAATAGGCCTCTGTAAGAGGCACCATAAGTGGGTGGTTCGGTGGGGCTGGAAGCGGCGAACCGCGAGCTGGTTTACACGCGAGCCTGGAGCCGTTTGCGAGCTTCCACCCAGGCCGGGAACACTTCGGGGTTTTCCAGCCACACGAGCATCCATTGGGCCATCTCTTCTTTTACGGCTCGCTTCCCGGAGCTGGTGCGCGAGTTGCGCGAAGCGAACCTGGCGCGCTCCCGCGCGGCGATTACTTGCCGGCGGGCATAGCGTGCGCGGTCGCGGTCACCGGCTGCCGCGGCGGCGCGGTAGACCTCCAGCATCTCGCCCAAAGAGCTTTCCAATTCTTCGAAGGTGTGTTGACGGATGCCGGCCCAGGGCTGGTCGAAGGGGATCTGGGCGGCGTGTAGCAGGTCGCGCAAGTAGCTATCGGAGACAGGCGCAAGATGAGCGCGCAGCTCAAGCCAGACTGCCTCCGTGATGCGCGCGGGCTGCCGGTTTGCCAGGTATTCAGTCAACCGGCGCTTGGTGGATGTGCTACTTTTTCTTTCCACGGCGATACACGGCCACGGCGGCCTGATGGGCGGTCATGGTGCTGGAAAACTGGTGCGCGCCTGAGCCATCGGGACGCAGCACGAAGTAAAGAGCATCGCTATCGGCTGGCGCCAGCACGGCGCGGATGGCATCCATCCCCGGGTTGGCGATCGGACCGGGTGGCAAGCCTGCATGGCGGTAAGTGTTGTACGGGTTGTCGCTGGCAAGATCGGAACGGTGGATCTTGCCGCGGTAGCGCTGTTCCACCAATGCTGCGTAAATGGTGGATGGGTCGCAGTCAAGTGTCATTCCGAGGCGAAGGCGGTTCAAGAAAACAGCGGCCACGCGCGGCCTTTCGTCGGGCAGCTTGCTTTCTTTCTCGACCAGCGACGCTAGAGTTATCGTCCTGTGCGCGGACGCGGCGGCTCCCAGATTGCTCCAGGCGTCGCGGAAGCGCGTGGTCATCATGCGGCACAGCGCGGCGGGAGTGGTGTGTCGGCCCAGGTGGTAGGTGCTGGGAAAGAGGTAGCCTTCGAGAGTCGGCGCATCGGGGTCGAGATCGCGAATGAGCGACGGGTCGCGGGCCTCTGCGAGGAATTCGGGCGCGGTGAAGAGTCCCAGATTCGCCGCGGCGGCGGCAATATCGAACATATTCCTGCCTTCGGGCACTGCCAGCGTGTAATAGAACGAGTCGCCGCGCGCGATGCGGTCGAAGACTTCGAACGGCGATGCCGGCCGGGCGAAGCGGTACTCGCCGGCGCGGAGCATGCGTTCCGGCGAAAGCGCTCTTACCAGCAGAAAATCCCACCGGGAGCGGATCACACCTGCCTTGGCGAGGGCCGCGGCCAGGGCGCGCGAGCCGGTGCCGCGCGGAAACTCGACGAAGGTCTCCGCGCCGAATGCCTGGTACGGACGGGTGAGCCGCCAGCCGCACCAGCCGGCGAAGGCCACCACGGCCAGAATCGCGATGCCGAGGCGACGCGCGAGTTTCATAACGAATCGAGGTAGCTTTGCAGCAGGATCACGGCGGAAAGCCGGTCGACCGCGGCCGCGCGTTTCTGGATGCTGATGCCGCTCGAACGCAGCACCCGGCCAGCCTCCACGCTGGTGAGCCGCTCATCCCACAGCGCCACCGGCAGGCCACTGCGCCGCTCCAGCGCCCCCGCGAAATCCCGCACCCACGCCGATTGGCGGCCCTCGTTGCCGCCCATGTTGATGGGGTTGCCCATCAGGAACAAGCCGACCTCGCGATCCCGCGCCAGCCGCTCGATCGCATCCAGATCGGCGCGCTTGTTGGTGCGATCGAGGTTAGGAAGTCCTTGTGCCGTGATACCGAGCGGGTCGCTGATGGCGAGGCCGATGCGCCGCTTGCCGAGATCGAGCGCCAAAATGCGCGAACGCGGTTCAGTCAATTCCATTACATTATAGACGCGTGCGCGTGCCGGATCCGCGCGTGCGCGTGCCGGTTCCGCGCGCGCGTGCTACATTCGAGACGAAAGGTCCGTTCGCACCGTGGCGCTGATTACTCAGTCCGGCACCGCCGCCAGCGCGGCCAAAGCCGCGCAGGATGCCCGACAGCTCGCGATGCCGGTGGTGGCCATCGGCGTCATTATCGCGGTGCTGTATTTCGGCCGCGTCTTCTTCATCACCTCGATCGTGGCGGTGATCATCGCCTTTATCCTGGAGCCCTTCGTAGTGCTGCTGACGCGCATTCGCTTTCCCCGTCCGCTGGCCAGTTTCGTGGTGTGCACCCTGGCCCTGCTGTTTCTGTGGGTAGCGGGCGCGGGGGCCTATTCGCAGTTGGCAGTGCTGATGGGCGACCTGCCGCGCTACGGCGAGCGCATCGGCGAGATCGTGGAAGGTGTCCAGCACAGGGTCGACGACGCCGAACAGCAGACCTGGCGCCTGCTGGCCCCCAACAAGCCGCCTCCGCCCCAGCCGCAGCAGCCCGCCCACGGCAAAAGGTCCAGGACGCAGCCGCCGGCGCCGGCTCAACCGGCCGTGATTCCGGAAGTGCGCATTCACGAAGAACGAACCCCGGTGGCCGATTTTGTGTCCGCTAACATCGGCTCTTTCTACCAGATTCTGCTGACGGTTTCCTTCGTTCCGTTCCTGGTTTACTTCATGCTGAGCTGGCGCGACCATATCAACCGAAGCTTCCTTCAGTTCTTTCACGGCGAAGACCGCCTGGTGGCCGCGCGCAGTCTGCAAGGCGTGGCCGAAATGGTGCGCGCCTTCGTGGTGGGTAACTTCGTGCTGGGATTATTGCTGGCCGTCTCGAGCTCGCTGATTTTCTGGATTATGCGGCTGCCGTATCCCATGCTGGTAGGGCCGCTGAGCGGGTTTCTGAGCCTGGTGCCTTATGTGGGCCTGCCGCTGGCCATGGTGCCGCCGCTGTTTTCGGCACTGGCGGTCAATCGGGTTCCGGTCTACGCCGGCGTGATCGGCGTGGTGGCGGCGCTGCACCTGGTCGCGCTCAACCTGCTATACCCGAAAGTGGTGGGTTCGCGCGTCCATCTCAATCCGCTGGTAGTCACATTTTCATTGATGCTGTGGGGCTTCCTATGGGATGCGCCGGGCCTGCTGCTGGCGATTCCGATGACCGCCGCGATCAAAGCCGTATGCGACAACGTCAGAGGCCTGCGCCCGATCGGCAAGTTCCTGGGCGACTAGTTCCATGACCGCTTCACGCAGCCACCCACCTAACGGAGCCGCGACCAAAGGGAGCGGTCATCTCTCGACGACTCCAACTCCATAAAGAAAGGTCCTGTCTCACCTATGCGCTCGCTTTTCCCGCTTGCTTTGTTATTCGCACCGCTGTTAGCGCTGGCGGCCGATCCCGCCGCGCCCGGCCCGGCCTTCGACTCGAGCATGATCGACCGGTCGGTCAATCCCTGCGTCGATTTCTATCAGTATGCCTGCGGCAAGTGGGTCGCGCAGCATCCGCTTCCGCCCGACCACTCGCGTTACGCGCGCTTCACCGAGCTCAGCGAGCGCAACGAGAAAGTCCTGCTGCAGATTCTCGAAGAGGCCGCCGTCGTGAAACCGGGCCGCAACGCCACCGAGCAGAAGATCGGCGATGAGTTCGCCAGTTGCATGGACACCGCGGCCATCGACAAGAAAGGCATCGCGCCGCTCGAGCCCGAGCTCGATCGGATTGGTGCGATTGCGAGCCACGCCGACATCTTCGACGAGACGGTGCGCCTGCACCTCATCGGAGTGCCCGCGTTTTTCGTGTTCGACTCTCAGCCGGATTTCAAGAACTCCAGCCGCACCGTCGCCAACATTCAGCAGGGCGGACTCTCACTTCCGGACCGCGATTACTATCTGAAGACCGATCCGAAGTCGGTGGAAATCCGCCAGCGCTACGTGGAGCACATCGCGAAGATGCTGCAACTCGCTGGCGAGCCGGCGGAAGCGGCTAAGACGCACGCCCAAATGGTGCTGGACTTCGAGACGATTCTGGCGCGGAATTCCACCGACCGCGTCGCCATGCGCGACCCGCTCACGCGTTACCACATGATGACGAAGGCGGAGCTTGCCGGATTGGTGCGCTTCGATTGGGATGGCTATTTCAAGGCCATGCACGCACCGGATTTCGACTCGCTCAACGTCAGCAACCCGGAGTTTCTGTCCGGTATGGCGGCCGGCATCGTGGACCAGCCGATGGAAGCGTTCCGCGCGTACCTCGCCTTCCACCTGCTGCGGCGGTTCGCGGAGCTGCTTCCCGAGCGGTTTGAGAAGGAGAACTTCGATTTCTGGGAGCGGTACCTGACCGGCGCCAGCGAGCCGCGCCCGCGCCAATTCCGCTGCGTGCAAGCGGTGGACCGCGGATTGGGCGACCTGCTGGGGCAGAAGTATATCGACACCGCTTTCGGCCCCGATGCCAAGCGGCAGATCGGGGAGCTCGTGAATCAGCTCGACAAGGCCTTGGGGCAAGACATTCAAACGCTGAGTTGGATGACGGAGGATACCAAGAAGGCCGCGCTGGCCAAGCTGGCCGCCATTACCAACAATGTGGGCTACCCCAAGAAGTGGCGCGACTACAGCGCGGTCGAGATTACGCGCGACGATTACCTGGGCAACGGCATGCGTATGGCGGAGGCTGCGCGGCAGCGCGACCTCGACAAGATCGGCAAGCCCACCGACAAAACCGAATGGAACATGACGGCGCCCACGGTGAACGCCTTCTATTCCCAATCGCTCAACAGCATCAATTTCCCGGCCGGCATCCTGCAACTTCCATTTTTCGATCCGCACCGCGACATGGCTTTGAACTACGGCGCCATCGGCACGGTGATTGGCCACGAGATGACGCACGGGTTCGACGATCAAGGCCGCAAGTTCGATGGCGATGGCAATCTGCGCGACTGGTGGACGGCGGCCGATGGCGCGGCGTTTGAATCGCGCGCCGCCTGCATCGCGGATGAATACTCGGGCTTCACCGCCGTGGGCGACGTAAAGCTGAACGGCAAGCTGACGCTGGGCGAGAACACCGCCGACAACGGCGGCGCGCGCGTCGCCTTGATGGCGATGGAAAACGCCCTGAACGGCAAGGGCGCCACCATCGACGGATATACTCCCGAGCAGCGCTTCTTCGTGGGATTTGGTCAGGTCTGGTGCGAGAATCAAACGCCGCAGTTCGCGCGGCAGCAGACGCTCACCAATCCGCACTCTCCCGGCCGTTTCCGCGCCATCGGCACGGTCGAGAACATGCCCGAGTTCCAGAAAGCGTTCTCGTGCAAGGCCGCCCAGCCGATGGTGAGCGCCAACGCCTGCCGGGTCTGGTAGAAGCAAGGTGGGGCAGGCGCTTCCGCCTGCCAACCGATACTTCGGAGGTCGCGCCCTACCCCAGTTTCACCTCGACCTTGACTTCACTGATGCCCGCCGCCGGCGCTGGCACCACCGCGCCCTCAATCGGCTTTCCATCCACCGTCAAGCTAACGCCGTTGCCCTTGCCGGCGCGGCGCACCGCGATGCGGTAAGTGACACCGCGGAATTTGCGAATCGCGTCGAAGCCTTGCCAGCGTTCGGGCACCACCGGCGCAATGCGCAGGCCGTCGTATTCCGGCCGGATCCCCAGGATCCACTGCGTGATGGCGTAGTAATTCCAAGCCGCCGTACCGGTCAGCCAGGAGTTCTTGGCTTCCCCGTGCGTGGGAGCGTCGCGGCCGGCGATCATCTGCGCGTACACGTACGGCTCGCAGCGGTGCACGTCGCTGATTCGCTCGCGCGCCGATGGGTTGATGCGCGAATAGTAATCGTGCGCGTTGTCGCCATCGCCGGCCATCGCCTCGGCGATGATCACCCACGGATTGTTGTGGCAGAATATTCCGGCGTTTTCCTTGTAGCCCGGCGGGTAGGAGGAAATTTCGCCGAGGTTGATGTAATAGCGTGAATACGCCGGCTGCTGTAGCACGATGCCGTGCGGCGTGGCCAGGTGCTTCCGCACCGAATCGAGCGCCAGACGCGCCCGCCCGTCTTCCAGGCCAATTCCGGCGAGCACGCAAAAGCCCTGCGTCTCGATGAAGATCTTGCCTTCCGCGTTCTCCTTGGAGCCGATCTTCTCACCTGAATCGTCGTAAGCGCGCACGAACCATTCGCCATCCCAGCCATGTTGGCGCACCGTCTCTTCCATGCGGGCGCCTTCGGCCAGGTACTTCTTCGCCTCTTCCTCCAACCCGCGCCGGTGCGCAATCGCGGCGATCTCCTTGGAAGCCAGTACGAACAGGCCGGCGATGAAAACGGATTCGGCCACCTTGCCTTCTTTGTTGGTAGTGGTCTGGAACGATTGGCCGGGCGTATCGGAGAAGCAGTTCAGGTTGAGGCAGTCGTTCCAATCGGCGCGGCCAATCAGCGGCAGACCGTGCGGCCCCAGCCTCTCGAGCGTGTAATGAAAGCTGCGCCGCAGATGCTCATACAGCGGTTGCGCGCTGCCCGGCTGGTTGTCGAATTCCACCGGCTCGTCGAGAATGCTCCAGTCGCCGGTCTCTTTCAGATAGGCCGCTACGCCGATGATCAGCCAGTGCGGATCGTCGTTGAAATTGCCGCCGATATCGTTGTTCCCCTTCTTGGTCAGCGGCTGGTATTGATGATAGGCGCCGCCGGTGGGAAGTTGCGTTGCCGCCAGGTCGAGTATGCGTTCTCTGGCGCGCTCCGGCACCATCTGCACGAAGCCCAGCAGATCCTGGTTGGAATCGCGGAAGCCCAGGCCGCGGCCGATGCCCGATTCGTAAAACGATGCCGACCGCGACATGTTGAAGGTGGCCATGCACTGGTAGGCGTTCCACACGTTCACCATGCGGTCGGTGTGTATGTCCGGCGTCGCCGCCTGGTAGACGCCCAACAGGCCGTCCCAGTACGCGCGCAGCTTTTCGAACGCGGCATCCACGTTGGCCAGGTCGCGGTAGCGGGCGATCACCGGTTTCACGGTTTTCTTGTTGACCGTCTGCGAATCCGGCGGATCGAATTTCTGATCTTTCGGGTTCTCGTGATAGCCCAAAACAAAAACGATCTGATGCGTTTCACCTGGCTGGAGCACCAGTTTCACATGATGGCTGCCGATGGGCGACCAGCCGTGCGCGTGGGAGTTAGAGGCCGTGCCCCGCTCCACCGCAACCGGCTTGTCCCAGCCGCGCCATGGCCCCAGGAACGCCTCGCGCTGCGTATCGAAGCCGGCGAGCGGGTCGGAGCAGGCGAACCACGCGAAGTGATCGCGGCGTTCGCGATACTCCGTCTTGTGATAGATGACTTCGTCTTCGATCTCCACCTGCCCGATGCTGAAATTGCGCTGGAAGTTCGTGCAATCGTCCTGCGCGTCCCACAGGCAGAACTCAATCATCGAGAAAGCCGAAATCGCGGCCGGCGTGAGCCGGTCGTTGCGCAAAGTCAGTTGCCAGATTTCGAGCGTCTCGTCGAGCGGCACAAAATAGCGCGTGCTGGCGGAAATGCCGTGGTACTTCGAGCCGATGGTCGAGTAACCCATGCCGTGACGGCACGTGTACTGCTCCAGATCGCGGCAAGTGGGCATCCACGATGGCGACCAGTATTCCCCGCTCTCGTCGTCGCGCAAATAGATGTAACGCCCGCCGTCATCGAACGGTACGTTGTTATACCGCCCGCGCGTGATGCGGCGCAGGCGCGCATCGCGATAGAAGGAGTAACCACCGGCGGTGTTGGATATGATGCCGAAGTAGGCCTGGCATCCCAGATAGTTGATCCACGGCAGTGGCGTATCTGGCTGGGTGATTACGTATTCCCGGTTCTTGTCGTCAAAATAGCCGTATTGCATAACAACGTCTCCAATGAAAGTGTGAAATTATTTCGTTAAGCGTTCGATCATCTCATAACATACCCGGCTGTTGTGGTACGGGCATTTCCAGGGTCCTACCAGGCATGCGTCCCCGTCTTCTTTCGCTTTGTAAGGCGTCCCGCCGGGTCTTAGCTTCGCGTGCCATTCACCGTGGACCTTATCGACGATTCTCTCTTCGATGTATTCCCAAACCCGATACGCTTCGTCCGCAAAGCGCTGTTCGCCGGATACCTGATAGGCATTGTAAAAGCCCACGACAGCCTCAGCCTGCGCCCACCAGTGCTTGTTCGCATCGGTCATCACGCCCGCGCCATTGCGTTCATAGAACAGGCTGCCGTCGCGGTCCAGCCCTTCCGCATAGACGCTCTGCGCCATCGCCACTGCCAGCTTCCGCGCGCGTTCGATCAGCGCCGGGTCACCCAGTACCTCGGCCGCTTCCAGGATCAGCCAACTGCCCTCGATGTCATGGCCAAAGGAAACGTGGCCGGTGAGAGAGTTCCATTGCATATCGAAGAACAGCTTGAAGTGGCCGGTGGAGTTATCGACGATGCGGTCCATGGTCACTTCGAGCAACTCTTTATGCTTTGCCTGTAACTCGGGGTCCTTCCACACGCGCAGCAGGTTCGTGTAAGCCTCCATCACATGGAGGTGTGTGTTCATGGACTTAGGGCTGTTCAGGTCCTTCTCGCTGAGCCGCATGTCCGCCAGCGCGGTACAATCGCGACCGCGAGCTTCCAGATAGCCCTTCCATTCCGGGTCGTAACTATGTTCTTCGATTAGGTGAAACAGCCGCTGCGCATACTCCAGGCTCTCGGGTTTACCGGTGGCGCGGAAATACTCCGTCATGCCGTAGGCCGCGAACGCCTGCGCGTAGATCTGCTTGCGGCCGTTGATCGGATTGCCCTGGTAGTCGAGCATCCAATAGACCCCGCCATGCTCCGCGTCCCAGAATTTCTTGACGATGTAGTCGTAAGCCCAGTCCGCGATTTCGCGGTATTGCGCGCCGTACAGCCGGCACGCCGCGGAATAAGTCCAGAGAATGCGCGCGTTGATGACAGCGGCCCGCGGCGATTTCTTCTCAACCTTGAGATCGCAATCGACCGTCCCATAAAAGCCGCCGTTCTCGCGATCCACCGTGTGGCGCATCCAAAACGGCAGGATGTTGCCGAGTAGCTCCTTCTCGATCCGCGCAGCCCAGGCCTTCCTGTTATCGGGAGTCATAGCTTACTTCTTGCGTAGCCGCCGGTTCTTTTCGATCAGTTCAATCCGCCGTTGGGCGCAGGCGGCGCTCCGCAGCGGGTCGGCGGGCGTGTTCAGCACGTAGTCGAGCAGGCGTTCGACGGTGGTCGAGGCAACGTAAGTACGCGTGTCGGATGCGCCGTAATAGATCAGGACATCGCCGCCGCGGCGCACCCAGCCATTCGAGAAGGCCACATTCGACACATCGCCGATCCGCTCTTCGCCTTCGGGCGCCAGGAAGTAACCGCCCGGTTTGGCAATCACTTTGTAGGGAACCTGCAAATCGCAGAGGAAACAGTAGAGGACATAGCGCAGTCCGGCCGCCGTATTGCGCACTCCGTGGGCCAGATGCAGCCAGCCTTTCGCGGTCTTGAGCGGGGCTGGGCCGAGGCCGTTCTTGACTTCCGTGATGGTGTGATATTCGCGCTGGTCGAGGATGGTTTCCTCTTCGATCGCCGCATGCTCCATGTTCGACGCCAGCCCCCAGCCGATGCCGCCGCCGCGTCCGGCTTCGATGAAACTGTCCTGCGGGCGCGTGTAAAATGCGTATTTACCATCGACGAACTCGGGATGCAGCACGCAGTTTCGCTGCTGCGCCGACGAAGTCCGCAAGTCGTCCAGCCGCTCCCAGGTCTTCAAATCGTGTGTGCGCGCGATGCCGCACTGCGCCAATGCGGAAGACAGGTCGCCCGGAGGCGCCGCCGGATCTTTGCGCTCGGCGCAGAAGAGGCCGTAGATCCAGCCGTCTTCGTGCGCCGTCAGCCGCATGTCGTAGACGTTGGTCTCCGGCTCGGCCGTTTCCGGCATGGTGACCGGATAATCCCAGAAACGGAAGCCATCGATGCCGTTGGCGCTCTCGGCCACCGCGAAGAACGACTTGCGGTCCACACCTTCCACGCGCGCCATCAGCACCACGCCGCCACGCCACTCCATGGCGCCGACGTTGAAGGCCGCGTTGATGCCGAGACGCTCCATCAGAAAAGGGTTGGAGGCTTGATCCAGGTCATAGCGCCAGTCGACCGGCGCGTGGGCCGCCGTCAGCACCGGATGCCGGTAACGCTGAAACCATCCGTTCGATTCCGCCGCGCGCACGTTGCGCCGCTTGATCAGCCGCTCATGCGCCGCCAGCAGCCGCTTCCGTTCCGTCGCGAACTTTTGTTTAGTCATATGGTTGGGGCAGGGCACGCTTTAGCTTGCCCGTATGGACCCACAAGGATCAACCATGATAGCTCGCCGCACATGGCGCGCCGGTTCCGATTCCCTTTGCCGCAAAAAGTACTTGAAGAATCCCGCGACCGGCGGTATCCTAATAACGATGGCGACTCCGCGGCCGCGGCCCATGGAACTGCACGCTCACGCGATGGACAACTTGCGGTACATCCGCCAGACCATCGAGCGGGCGGGTTCGTTCACGGCAGTGCCGGGCCTGGGCGGAGTTCTGATGGGCTCCACGGCGCTGGTCGCCGCCTGGGCGGCCGGTCAGTCGGCTCACGGAGCACGCTGGGTCGCGGTTTGGATGGCGGAGGCGCTCGTGGCGGCGGCGATCGGCGTGGCCGGGTCCGCGTGGAAGTCGCACCGCGCGAGGTTGTCGCTGCTCTCGGGGCCGGGACGAAAATTCGCCGCTGCTTTCACTCCTGCCATGGCGGCCGGCGCGCTGTTGACGGCCGTGCTCTTCCAGCATGGAATGACGGCGCTGCTGCCGGGGCTGTGGTTGCTGCTCTATGGATCGGCCATCGTGTCCGGCGGCTCCGCTTCGGTCCGGGTGGTGCCGTTGATGGGATTTTGCTTCATGGCAGCCGGCGCGGCGGCGCTCATCCAGCCGGCGGCCGGTTGCGTGCTGCTCGCCGCCGGTTTCGGCGGGCTGCACATTCTGTTCGGAACCATTATCGCGGTGAAATATGGCGGCTAGAGAAAGCTCACTCAAGAAGGAACGCGAGAAACGGCCCGCGGCGGGTCCGGTGGCCGCGCCGGCGGCGAGCGCTCACACGCTCGACCGGCTGGTGCACGAACGGCTGCGCCTGGGCATCCTGAGCGCGCTGGCGGTCAACGAGTCGCTCACCTTCAATGAACTGAAGCGGCTGCTCGATACCACCGACGGCAACCTGAGCGTGCACGCCCGCAAGCTGGAGGAAGCCGGCTACGTGGGCTGCGCCAAATCCTTCGCCAACCGCATGCCCAAAACCGAATACCGGCTCACCGCGGCGGGGCGCCGGGCGCTCGAACGCTATCTCGATCACATGGAAGCGCTGATCCAAGCCACGCGCGACAAATGAGGTTCTTTTTTATGTCTACTTGCTTTGAAATACAAAGTACTCTGCACACAGCCATCATCATGGATGGCAACGGACGCTGGGCGCTCGGCCGCGGTCTGCCCAGAGCCGCCGGCCATCGCGCCGGAGTGGAAGCCGCGCGCCGCGTGGTGGACGCCGCCCCCGAGCACGGCATCGGCGTCCTGACGCTATTCGCTTTTTCAAGCGACAACTGGCGGCGCGAGCCGGCCGAAGTCGGCGCGCTGATGCGTTTGCTTGCGTGGTACCTGGAGAGCCAGACGGAGCGCGCGGTTGCGGCCGGCGTGCGGGTGGAAGCAATTGGACGGCGCGACCGCCTACCCGGATCGCTGGCAGCGGCCATCGCCGCCACCGAAGCGGCTACCGCGGGCGGCACCAGGCTGCGGCTGCGCGTGGCGCTCGACTACTCCGGCCGCGACGCCATTCTGGCCGCCGCCGGCGGCGCGAGCGAGCTGTCGCGGGCCGGAATCGATCGGCGATTGGGACCGCCGGTGGACCTGCTGATCCGCACCGGCGGCGAGCGGCGCCTGAGCGATTTTCTGCTCTGGGAAAGCGCCTACGCCGAGCTGGTATTCTCGCGCGTCCTGTGGCCGGATTTCGGCGCAGCCGAGCTGGCGGCGGCAGTGCGCGATTTCCGCACCCGCGACCGCCGCTTCGGCGCCGTCCCGCCGGTCGCGGTCCACCGTTCGGCTGGCTGGCTGGATTAGCCTGAATTTCGAAGCTGGACGCCTTGTATCAGGGCACGGCTTCAGCCGTGCCGCCGACAGCGCACTTTCCGAGGGCTTTTAGCCCCTGCCCGCTTTCCCAGGGGCTGAAGCCATGTTCATCCCGCCCAGCTACAGCAGCCGCACCAGGTGCGTGGCGCCGTACGCCAGCAGCGCTCCGATCGCCGCCCCGGCCAGCACATCGCTCAGGAAGTGCATGCCCAGCAGGATGCGCGAAGCTGCCACGCTGATGGCACAGAACAGCAGCCCGATCCCCAGCTCGGGATAGAACGCCGCCAGCGAGAGCGATACGGCAAACGCCGTGATGGTGTGGCCGGAAGGGAAAGAAAACTGGTCGGGCGGCAGCAGATCGGCCCAGCAATGCGGCTCGGCGGGGCGCTTGCGGCGCGCCGTTTTCTTGAGCTTGAGGAAGAGTGCGATGCCGATGCCGGCCGCGAGAGCTGCCGTGCCCACGGCCACGAACCGTTGCTCGCCCCCGAAGAGCAGCAGCACCAGGCCCATCGCGTACCACAGCCAGCCATCTCCGCCGCGCGTGGCGCAGATCATCCACACGCGGATCCAGCGCGGCGCGGGCCAGCGGTTCACACGCAGCATCAACCTGTGGTCGCGAAGGGAAATGTACGTCCGCATCGCTTCTCCGGAGAACGTCATGCGGCCACCTCCGCGATGGGTGTGGCCCCGCAACCGGCTTCCCTGAGTGCCCGCAGCCGCAGGTAGCGCGCCATCCACCAGCGCGCAAACACGCTCTCTATACAATAGTTTGCGAGTATTACAGCCGGAACCGCAACCCCCAGCGCCGCCACCGGCGCCGTCCAAGGGTTTTCCCGCACCATGGAACGGCCGATCGAGAGCACGTCGCGCATCAGTTTCCAAAGCCCGCCCATTTCGCCGCGCACCCTGCCCTGCCCCATTCGCAGCGCATGGAGGAATTCCTCCTTGGAGCGCGCCCGCGGCGCCACCGTGTAGGTGCAGCCCACCGAGCCCATGGCGTGCGCGTCGCTGCCGCCCACTTCCGCTAGCGCCGCCCGGTCCGCCAGAGCCGCGGCATTGCCGTTGGCGCGCGCGAGCATGTGACCGTTGCGGGTTTCCAGCGCCGGGAAAGCCGATTCAAACAGCAGAAAGTCTTCCGCCGCGCGCCGCCCCGTCAGGCTGGAAAAGACGTGATTGGCGCTGAAGAAAAGGCTGCGACCGTCCAGCCACCGCGCCAGCGATTCGAAATCGTTCCGGCGGCGCTGCAGCTCCACGTGGTCGCGCTCCGTGATGTCATACACGCCGACGTGCAGTTCGGTGCCGCTCGGCAGCTTGCAGGTCACTTCCTCGCTCAAGAAGAAATCCGGCTTGGAGCGAAGCGTTTCGGCGGCGTCGATGGAATCGTGGTCGGTCACGGTCACCAGGTCCATGCCGAGCCGTTTCAGCCTCTCGTACACGGCCAGCGGATCGTTGTAGCTTTCCCGGCAGACCTTGCGCAAAACCGGGATGGTACACATGCCGGAGTGCCGGGTGTGGACATGCAGGTCGCACCGCATACTTCTTTTGTAGAATTGCAACGGCTACAACTCGGTGACGCAGCCAAAAAACATTGGTTAATGAGCCTGTTTTCTGTCACCGCAGTTGCGCAGCGTGACACAATCGGAATGGTGAGGCGGCTGGAATTGGTGTTTTTCGATGCCGGAGGCGGTCACCGCGCGGCGGCCAACGCCTTGCGCGAGGTGATGGAGCGCGAGCGCCGCCCGTTCGACATCCAGCCGATGAATTTGCAGGAACTGCTGGATTCCATGGACGTATTTCGCCGGCTCACCGGCCTGCGCCTGCAGGATCTCTACAACATGATGCTCAAAAAGGGGTGGACGCTCGGTTCGCCGCAGCTCATGATGGGGATGCATCTGGTGATCCGGCTGTTCCATCGCCAACAGGTGAGGATGCTCGAGGCGCATTGGCGGGTAAGCCGCCCGGACCTGGTGGTATCGCTGGTGCCCAACTTCAATCGCGCCATCGGCGAAAGCCTGCGCCGCGCCGCGCCCGCCACGCCGCTGGTCACCATCCTCACCGATCTGGCCGACTATCCGCCGCATTTCTGGATCGAGCGGCAGACGCAGTACTTCATCTGCGGATCGGGTCGCGCCGTGGAGCAGGCGCGCGCCATGGGCCACGCGGCCGACCGCATCCTGCGCGCCTCCGGCATGATCCTCAGCCCGCGCTTTTATGAGATTGCGCCACTCAGCGCGGATGATCGCGCCGCCGCGCGACAGGCGTTGGGCTTCGACCCCGCTACGCCCATCGGCCTGGTACTGTTCGGCGGACAGGGCGCGGCCGTGATGCTCGATATCGCGCGCCATTTGCCTGACCGGCAGCTCATCTTCATCTGCGGCCACAACCAGAAGCTGCGCGCGCGGCTGGAGGAACTAACGCATTTGCCGGGCCGTGCTCCCGTTTCGGTCGTTGGCTTCACCAAGGAGATACCGCGCTACATGCAGCTTGTCGATTACTTCATCGGCAAACCTGGCCCGGGGAGCATCTCGGAGGCAGTGTTCATGCGCTTGCCGGTGATCGTCGATTCGAACGCCTGGACGCTGCCGCAAGAGCGCTACAACGCCGTTTGGGTGCGCGAGCAGGGTGTCGGAATCGTGCTCGACAACTTCCACCACGTGGATTCCGCCGTCGACCAATTGCTGGACCCCGCCGCCTACGCCGCCTTCCGCGCCGCCACCGAGCACCAGCAAAACCGCGCCGTCTTCGAAATCCCGGACCTGCTCGAGCGGGTGATGGGGCCAAGCCTCGAACGCGCGTAAGAAGCGCGAACCGGCGCTACTTTTTCTTCTGATTCTTCTGCATCTCGGCGAACGTCTTCATCATGTCGTCCATGACGGACTGCATTTGCCGCGGATCGCGAATCGACCGGTACATGACATCCCGCCAGTCGAACGGCGCGCCGCCGATGTAACGGTAATTGGCGGCGAGCGGCGGGCCGCCCGGCGAACCTGCCGCGAGAATCGTGCCGGGAAGATGAAAGGCATACATGCTGCCGCCGGCCAGAGCCTGGTGCGGAGTCGCCAGCATCCAGGTGCAGTTTGCAGCGTCGGCGAACATGTCGGCGGAAACGAATGCCCACCGGCCCGCGTCGGCGGCGGTGGCAGCCTGGCAATCCCACAAACTGCCCTGCGGCACGTAGAACGATGGATCCGCGACGTTGTACGAATCGACCAGCACGTGGTCCAGACCGTGCGCCTGGACGAACTGTTCGACTTCGGGCAGTTCGATATCCCAGTCCAGGTTGGAATCGCTCACCAACTCGTAGGCAGGACGGCTGCCGGCGAGCGAATTCAAGAAGGGCATGTAATAAGGCCACGCGCGAACCACCGTCACTACCGACGCGGCAGCCAGCGCGGCCGCCACCCAAACGGCGGGGCGCGCCCACTGCCGGCCGGCCTCGCGCAGATTCTCGAGCAGCCGCGGCACCGGAGCCAGCAGCAGCGAGAGCAGCGCCAGCGGAACCGTAAAGTGGCGGATGGAAATCGTCATCGGGCTGATCAGGCAGACGAAGGTGACGATCGCCATCCCCAGCCACAGCGCGCGCCAGTGGAACTCCATGCCGGCGCGTAAACCGGTGATTCGCGGGCGGCTGAAGCGGCCGGCGAGCGCCACCGCCAGGCTGAGCGCCAGCGCGGCCACAAACGCGAGCGTGGATTTGAGCAACGTCATCACCGGGAAAAAGAACCAGATGCCGTGCGGGTATGCATGGCCGAAGAGATACGCCGGACGGACGGAGCCCATTGCGAACATGAGGACTCCACCGAGGTAGGTCACCGCCGGCAGCAGCAGCCGGCGCAGCAGCAGCGCGCCCCATCCGCTGCCGATAATCTTCAGCAGATCGGTCGGCTGGTTCCAGGAAAGCACGAACTCCACCGCGTAGACCAGTAGCGCCGACATCAGCACGCCTTTGCCGGTCTGCCGCCAGCCGCGGCGCCACCAGGCGCGGAACTCGGGCGCGGAGGGCTGGCCCGGCAGTGGCAGCCAGCGCAACACAAACGGGAACGCCACGAAAACGAATAGCAGCAACCCGGCGGAGAATTTCGAAAGCAACGCCAGGGTGAGCGCCAGCGCGAAGCGGCGCGTGGCGCTCCGCGACTGGTCGCGCCAGAGAGTGGCGAAGCTCCACAGCGCGATCATCGAGAATAGCGCCACGGCGGTATCGGTAAGCACCAGCGGACCGAAGGTCAGAAACGTGGGCATGGTCGCGAACCAGCACAAAGCGAATACGCCGCCCCAGCCGCCGGCCAGCCGCTCGCCATAGAGGTAGATCACCAGGCCGGTGGCCACCAGCAGCAGCAGCATGGGCAGGCGGGCCCAGCGCAAGGTGGAGTCGCGATCATTCCAATGGGTGACGATCCAGGCGCCGAACGGGAATTCGGCCAGCATGGGGTTGAAAGGCTTCTGTCCGCTCCAGGTCCATATCTGGCCGTTGTAGTCGACGTGCACGCCGCGCGCCACCAGCGGCGCGGCCGCCAGCAGTTTCACCAGCGGCGGATGCTCGGGGTTCATCCGCAGATCGAGCTTCCAGTAACTGACGCCGGCCCCGATGTGCGCCAGCTCATCAATCGCCACGGACTCGCGAAACGCCGCGCCGCCCGCCAGTACGGCAAGCAGCGCCAGCAGCAGGACCGCGATCACTCGCGGCGCAACGAGCTTGGATTGAGTTGAGGTTTCGATGGGAGCCTCCAATCTGTTCTGTTAATGTAATCCGGCGCCAGCACTGTTCGCTAGAGCACGGCCTTAGCAGCGTGTACGCGACGTGGAATTGGATTGTTCCCTAAAACAAGGGCAAGCTCAACCGGCTGCCAAGAAACTCCGCCAAGCACCTTGGGCCACCGATGAACACGGAGGAACACGGATCGGCAACGATGGATCGGGATTTGGCTTATCCGTGTCTATCCGTGTTCATCGGTGGCTTATCATGTCTTTGAGCTTTTCAGTAAGCTCAAACCCGCCCTGCCTATTCGCCAATTTCGATTTTAGGGCCGGTCTCGCCCTGCACTTCCTCGACACGCGTTACGGTATTCCGCGCCAGGGCCAGAAAGGGCTCACCGGCTTCGAGCGCCACCGGCTTCCCGCTGTCGCCGCCGATTCGCACCTTCGGGTCCAGCGGCAATTCGGCCAAGAAGTGCACTTGCATCTGCTCGGCCGTGCGCCGGCCGCCGCCGTGGCTGAACACGTCGATGCGCTGCTGGCAGTGCGGGCACATGAGGTAGCTCATGTTCTCCACCATGCCCAGAATCGGAACCTTCACCTGGCGAAACATGGAGACGGCTTTGCGCGCATCCTCGAGCGACACGTCGGAGGGCGTGGTGACTACGATCGCGCCGGTAATCGGCGCGGTCTGAATCAGCGAAAGCTGCACGTCGCCGGTGCCTGGCGGCAGGTCGATCACCAGGTAATCCAGTTCGCCCCAATCCACCCCGCGCAGGAACTGCTGGATCACCGAATGCAGCATCGGCCCACGCCAGACGAGCGGTTTGTCGCCCGGGTTGAGGAAGCCCATCGACATGAGCTTGACGCCGTATTGATCGAGCGGCTGGATACGTTCCCCAAAAGCCAGCGGCGTCTGGTTGATGCCCATCATCAGCGGCACGTTGGGGCCGTAAACGTCCGCATCCATCAATCCGGCTTTGTAACCAAGCTGGCCGAGCGCCACCGCCAGGTTCACGGCTACGGTGGTCTTGCCGACTCCCCCTTTGCCCGATCCAACGGCGATCAGGCTCTTGACGCCGGAAATCGGCAACTTGGGCACTACGGTGGGTTGCTGGGGCTGCATCGCCTTCTATCGTAACAGCAGCGGTGAGAATGGCTGAAGCGCGTGATCGAGGCCCGGCGCCCGTCCAGGCCGTGGTTCTTCAGTGGGAACCTCCGCGCTCATCGGTCACCAAGGAAATCGAAAGAATTATCTCATCCATTTCAATCATTTGTAATAAGAATTAGCGCGTATTTGAATGGTGGGGGATTAGGCTTGGGTCGGAAGGCCGCTCCAACAGGTGCGGTCTTCCTCGACAACCTGATGCCAGATCCGATTATCATTATCCAGGCGGTCGTGGCTGTTCTGGCGGCTCTGCTGAGCTAGCCGTTTTTCGGCGTTGACCACAAACGCGATTTACGTCAAAGAAAACCCCCTTTATGGGGACCAATCAAAAAAACTGGATTCTAATCTTCGGGAATGTTCTAAACTGGAATGTTCCCGAAGATTATTCCAGGTTGAGTGTCGCCTTATCGGATTGGAGCCGCTCTTTCCGTTACCTGGGCCGGCAGGCTGAAGCCTACCGCACCTTCCGGAGTGGAAAGGAGGAGCGCGCACGATGCCCGATCCGATTATCATTATCCAGGCGGCCTTGCTGGCTCTGGCGGCTCTGCTTCATTAGCCCCCTCTCAGCGTTGACCACAAGCCCTATTTACTTCAAAGAAACCCCCATTTGTGGGGAGGCTAATCTCAATAACAGCTTGGATACTGATCTATGGGAGTATTCTAAACGGAATATTCCCATAGATTTTCTCAGGGTCAGTACCACCATTATTGGAGCGGAGCCATTCTTTTCTAGGATTGGAGCATCGTTTCTTGAGAAGGGCCAGGATTTGGGTGTATGGCCTATTGATGCTGGTCGCCGGCGCGGCGACAGTGTACGTCCCCCGGTTTCTCGGGTGGAGGAAGACCTCACCAACAACGGGCAGCGCGACTTCGTCGCCGTTTGTACCGGAACTGCAAAAAGGCCGCGAACTGTTCGCGCAAGCCCAATACATAAGAGCCTCCGAAGTCTACGACCGCCTTTCGCTCGCCGCCGAATCCGCGCGCGACTACCGCACTGCGGCCCGTGCCAGCCTCAATGCCGGCGCTTGCCGCTTCGCGCTCCATCAATACCAGCCGGCCTTGCAGCTGTTTCTCCGCTCGCGCCGCGTCCTGGAATCGCTAGGCGATGCCAATAACCTCGCTGTAGCTGACGCCAACATCGCCTCTTTGTACGACCAAATGGGGGACCCGGATTCCGGCATCCGCTGGCTGGATGCCGCCATTCAGCGCCTTACCGGCGCCAGCCGCAGTCTCCACCTAGCCGAGATGCTGATTCAACGGGGTAGTTTATGCGCGCAGCGCGGACAGATGTCCGAGGCAGTGTCTTCGTTCCGGGAAGGAATCGAAGCCGCCGCGGCCGCCGGCGACTGGAAACTGTACGGTACCGGCTGCAACAACCTTGGCCAATCCTATCTCCTGCATCGGGACTATGCGTCCGCCGAACTGGCGCTGCTCGAAGCTTACCGGGTTCGCAAACTGCGTCACCTTCCGATGGGCGACGCCTACTACGCCCTGGGGCGATTGCGGCTGGCGCAAGGGGATCTGGTATCGGCATCGGCGCTGCTGGATCGCGCGGTCGAATTGGCGTCTCTGCCCAACGCCATCATGCCCATCTGGAAGATCTATCACGCGCGCGGCCTGGTGCGCCAGGCGCAAGGACGGATGCCGGAGGCACTGGACGATCTCGGCCACGCGCTTCGCCTGGCCCGGTCCTTTCGCGCGTCGGCGCCCGGCGCCGAAGCCGCCCGCATCGGCGCGGAGAGCAAGCTCGATGAGGTTTACGCGGCGTTCATCGACGTCGGCAATCGCCTGTACGAGCGGACGCGCGATCCCCGCCTTACAGCCATGACGTTTCGGGCCTCGGGAGAAAACCGCGCCGCCAGCTTGCGCGCCTTGGTTTCCGGCGGCGGGGCTGCCGGCGATCCACCGCCCGCCTATTGGGAAGCCGTCGAGCGGTTGCGCCGCGCCGAAGCAGCCGCGCTCGAATTCCCCGACGCCCAGCGCCGCGACCGGGTGGAAGACTGCCGGGCCGACCTAACACGCATCGAGGCTTCCACCGCGGCCCCGCCCGAACCTTCACCCGAAGACCTGCTGGCCCGGGTTTCCGCCACGCTGCCTTCCGATGCCGTGTTGTTCAGTTTTCGCCTGGGTGAGTCCGCCTCGTGGCTGTGGGCGGTGGACCGGGCTGGACTCGTCCTTTACCGGCTGCCCCCGCAGGAGCAGTTGCAGGGGAAGACTGCCGCTGCCCTGGAGGCGATTCGCCACGACGAGCCTGACGGCCAGGCCGCTGCCGCCGACCTCTATGCCGGTTTGTTCGGTGGCGTGGCCCAGCGTTTCCTCAAGAAAAGCCGCTGGATCCTCTCGCTCGATAAAAGCTTGTCGGACGTTCCCTTTGCCGCGCTGATGGAGCGGGTTGCAGGGCGGTCGGCCTATATTGTGGAGCGCCACGCGATTCAAATCACACCTGGCGCGGGGTATTGGCTGGACGCCATGGCGCGGCGCGGCAGCGCATCCTCGAACGGCCGGTTCCTGGGCATTGGGGACCCGATTTACAATACTGCCGATTCCCGCTTTCGTTCCTCCAACGCCGTGCATTTCCGTTGGGCGGCGTGGCTGGGGCCCAGCGTGGTTGCCGCGGCCAGAGACGGCATGGCGCTTCCCAGGCTGCCGGCCAGCGCGAGCGAGCTGGATTCCTGCTCCCGCGCCTGGGGCGGACCATCCACCCTGCTGGAAGGCACCCGGGCAGCGCGCCCGGAACTCGCCGCCGCGCTCGGCGGCGATCCCGAGATCATTCACTTCGCAACTCACTTTCTGGAGTCCTCGGCGCCGCAGGGGGTTGGCTCCGGCGCCGGTGGCGGTGCTTACGGCTTGATTGCGTTGAGCCTGAACGGCCGGGGCGGGGCCGAGCTGTTGACGCCCGTGGAAATTGCCCATTGGAAGACCCGGGCGGAGCTGGTTGTCCTGAGCGGCTGCCACTCCGATGCCGGGCGTGCATTGCCGGGGGCCGGGCTGCTCGGCCTCACCCGCGCCTGGCTCACCGCCGGCGCGCATAGCGTGGCAGGCAGCCGTTGGGACACGCCCGACGAGAGTGGCGCTCTGTTCGCCGCTTTGTACCGAGAATTGCGATCACAGGCGACGCCCGACCCGGCGTTGGCGCTGGCCTCGGCCCAGCGCGAAATGATTCGCTCCGGCGGTTGGCGGGCTCGTCCGCGCTACTGGGTAGCATACTTTATGGTGGGAAATGAATGAAGCTGCGGCTTTGACGATCCCTGTTCAGCCCATGAGCGCCGTCCCGGAGAGTGCGGCGCATGACCTCGCCCAGCCCGACTGGGCGCCTTTGGTGGAACGTATCCGCGCCGGCGATCGGGCGGCAATGGAAGAGCTGTATGGCCTGTTTTCCAAGGGCATCCGCTTCTATCTCTGCCGGCAATTGGGCCCGCAGGATCTCGACGATCGGGTGCACGACGTCTTCCTCACCATCACACAGGCCATTCAAAGCGGAGAACTGCGCGAGCCCGAGCGCCTGATGGGGTACGTGCGGACCGTGGTCCGCCGCCAGGTGGCGGCTCGCATCGATGCCAATGTGAACGCACGCCGCCGCTTAGCCAGCCTGGAAGACGGCATCGTGCTGCGCGATCACTCCCCCGATCCCGAGCGTCTGGCCATTCGCCGAGATAACATCGAGGTCGCTCTACGCATCCTCAATAGTATCGCCCGCCGCGATCGAGAGGTGCTGATTCGTTTCTACCTCGACGAACAGCCTGCCGAACAGATCTGCCATGAGATGGACCTGACGGAAACCCAGTTCCGCCTGATTAAGTCCCGCGCCAAAGCGCGCTTCGGCGAACTGGGCAAGGCGCGCCTTTCCCGGAGGACAGGCTTTGCCGCCAGGTTCCGGTAACACTGCCTCTGGCACTACTAACTGGCACTACTAACTCGGCACTACTAACTTTTCGTGTGAATTATTGGAGAATTATACGATCAGTCTTACACCTACCACTTCGAGGAGGCGGGAGATATGCCGCCAATAGCGGGCCATGTGCAGGCCGAGGAGCTGGAACTATATTGTCTGGGCCGTCTCACCGAAGTCCGGTGTGCCCCCCTGGAAGAGCACCTTTTGTGGTGTGAAATCTGTCGTGACCGTTTGACGACAACGGAGAACTACGTCGCAGCCATGCGACAGGCGGGCCTTCAGTGGTCCGCGCAGGCGGAAGATCGAGCGGCCGAGGTGACTCCCATACGCCCGCGGGGAGGGTCATGGCCAGGCCGGTTGGCTCCTTTTTTGGTTGCGGCGATTATGGTGGTTTGCGCTGTGGTGTGGTCCAGTCATCGTTCCCATCTGGCGACACCCCCTTTTGCGGTTGAGTTGACGGCAGTGCGTGGAGCCGCGCCGGGGCCAGTGCCCGCCGGACGCCGCCTGCTGCTCGAACTCGATCTGACCGGCTTAAGCGATGGGCGGCCCTTCGCCGGCGAAGTGGTGGATCGCTCGGGACGCCGAGTTGCGGAGTTTGCGGTTGGAGCGCCGGCGCCGCTGCAAGCGCTCGCTCCGGGCGGTTATTTCGTGCGCATCTACAAATCCTCCGGTGAATTGCTTCGCGAGTACGCGCTCACGGTCCAGCGGTAAACGCCTATCGACCCCGCCAGGCCGCATTTCGGACCGCGGTAAAATAACCGCATGAAGCGTTCCGGCGCGACCGCGGCGGCAAGCATCGAACGCTTCTTCCAGGTTTCGCTGCTGGCCCTGGTCGCGGGTGGCGCCGTCTTTGCCGCGGTTTGCGGATGGTGGGACGCGCCCACGCTGGCTCTGACTGCCATCGCTCTGGCGTGGCGCGGGACGCGACTGGCCGGCGCCGGACCGACCCCGCCGCCGTTCGCGGTAGCCGCCCTCACGCTCGCCTGGTGCGGTTTTTCTCTCATCGAAGCCTGGGGTCCGCGCGGTTTCCTGGCGACAGCCGTCCCGCTGCTTTACTTCCTGGCTGCCGCCGCGCTGCTGATCGAGAAAACCAACTTGGCAGGTCGGGGACCTGCCCCACACGGTTTCCGGGTGGCCCTGCTCTGCTTCGCCGCGCTACTGGCCCTGGCACTCCATCCCACCGGCCCTGGCTTTTTCCTGGCATTGGCATGTTTCGTGCCTTGCGCGGTGGCCGCGCTCACCGCCGCCGAGGTCCTTCATTCGCTCGAAGGCGCTACTGCACAGGTTCCCGCACGCCGCCTGGCGCCCCGCCTGGTGGTGCTCGCCTGCTCAGCCACAATCTGCATACTGTTGCTGACGGCCGGCCTGTTTTTCCTGCTGCCGCGCACTATCGATCGAGCCCAGCGATGGCCGGCTATCCACCGCTTCCATCTGGCGGGATTTTCATCCCGCGTCACGCTGCGCGAAATCGGCGAGTTGAAAAGCAGTTCGCGGCCCATTATGCACATCACCATTTTCAGCCCGCGGCCGGTGCCTGGTCTGAAATGGCGCGGGGACGTCCTGACGAACTTCGACGGCAGAGAATGGACCAATCCGGAGCTGGCGCCGCCCCTGCTGCCCGCCACCGACGGACACTTCGCGCTGGTTCCCTCCCCGGAGCGCCAGCCCGGCGCGCACATCTCCTACGATGTGGAACTCGAACCAGCCGATTCCACCGCCCTATTCTTCGCCGGCACGCCGGAGAGCCTGGATCTTCGCGATCAAGCTGTGTTCCGCGGTTCGAGCGGTCAGCCCCGCCTGGCGCGCCGTCCGCCAGGGAACTTCCGCTATTCGGCCTACAGCCGCCTGGAAGAACCGCCGGAGCCATCGCGCGCATATCCCGCTCCGGCGCTCGATCCCGATGACGCCGCCCGTGACCTCCAGTTGCCCGCAACGCTCGACCCGCGCATTCGGGAACTGGCGCGCCGTTGGGCCTCCGGCGCTTCGAGCGATCTCGCCATCGCGCGTTCCATTGAAACCAGACTACGCACGGGCTACGGCTACACGCTCGAGTTGCCGCCCGCCAGCGCGGACCCGCTGACGAATTTTCTATTCGTCCGCCGCCGCGGCCACTGCGAATACTTCGCTTCGGCCATGACCGTGATGCTGCGCACGCTCGGCGTGCCGGCGCGTCTGGCCACCGGTTTCCAAAGCGGCGTCTACAACCCGCTCACGGGCGAGTGGCTGATGCGCGCCTCGGATGCCCACGCCTGGGTGGAAGCCTGGCTGGCCGGCCGCGGCTGGACCACCTTCGACCCCACGCCGCCCGATCCCAACCGCGCCTCGACAACCACCCTCGCCGGCTTCGCGCTATATCTCGATGCCGCCCGCTCTTTCTGGAGCCGCTGGGTGGTCAACTTCGATCCAAGCCGCCAGGGCGCCCTCGCCGACCGGTTTGACGAAGCCGCGCGCCTGGCCGGCATCCGCTGGTTCGACTCCCTCTCGGACACCGGCAACACCTGGGAACAGCGCGCCGCGAATTGGCTGCGTCGCTTCGGTCCTTGGCTGGCCGCGGCGATTCTGCTTGGCGCTGGCCTCCGCATGTTCGGCGCGCGCTCGATCCGCGCTATTCGCCGCCGCCTGCGCTTCAGCCGCGCCCGCCGTAACCCCGCCACCGCGGCCGATGCCACTCTGCTTTATCGACGCATGCTGGCCATCCTGGAACGCCGCGGCTACCAGAAGCCGCCTTGGTTCACGCCGGCCGAATTCGCCGCCTCGATTCCCGCTGGCCCACTGGCCGCGGCGGCTGCCGAATTCACGGCCACCTACTACGCCCTCCGCTTCGGCCGCCGCGTGCCGGATCGCCCGCGCATCTCCAGCCTGCTCGAGGAACTGAGCCGGCGATAGCCGTGCACAACTTTTCGTGCGCCGCCGGGTTTCTGGAATTGCGGACCGGTCAATCAGCCAAAGGCGCCCGAGTCTCGGATATAATTCAGAAGTCACGCACCACCCATCTTGAGGAGGGAATCAAACGAATGAAGCAACGTACTGCTTCGCTGTTTTCCATTGTCTGCCTGTCGGCAGCGCCAGTGCTGGCGCAAACCACGATCGGAGGAGGGACCTGCAACTCCGGATCCTTGAGCGGCATTTATGCCGTGTCCATCACGTCGAGGCAGGTGACGGCTGCGGGGACGTTCACCGGCGTGTCCCAAGCCAACGGCTCGGCGAAGTTTGACGGGCTGAGCGCGGTCACCATCAACCTGACGGCAAACACCGGCCAAGCCGTGGCAACGTCACTGACCTGGGCGGGCACCTACAGCGTTCAAGCCAATTGTGCCGGTGTCATCGACATCGCCACCGGAGGCAGCGCCACATTGAATGTGGCGATTTATAACTCCGGTACCGATTTTCTGCTCAGCGGCAACGACGCTAATTACACTTACTCCGGCACCGGCAACACGCAGCCCTCCGGTTGCACGGCAGGCACGTTCTCCGGCGTCTACACCTTCCACGGGACCGGGTTCGCCCTGACCGGCACGGCTGTGACCGGCGCCCAGAATGGGGCTGGATTGCTACAGTTCGACGGGGTGAGCGCGGTGACGGTCAACGTTACGATGTCGGTGAGTGGTGCAACGGCTGCCGCACTGACCCTCACCGGATCGTATTCGATATCGTCCAACTGCCTGGGGTCCGCCACGCTGACAGATGCGAGCGGTAACTCCTACGCGATGAGCATTAGCATCTACAACAGTTCGGTGGCCAACGGGGCCGCCTATGTGGGATTGGCGCGGAGTTCGAAGTTCCTGGTTACCGGCAATGCCAACGCCACCTACGGCCAGCCCGCAGCCAGCACGGCGGCTCAGATGCAAGGAGACGGACCGGCGCTAGGGGTGGTCGTGCAGCCGAAATCCAGCGCCGCTGCGATAGGAGGACGAGCATGAAACACGCACGCACAGTCTGCCTGTTTTCCTTTGGTTGTCTGCTGGCGGCGCCCGCTGTGGCGCAGAACCAGATCGGCGGCGGGAGTTGCAGCGCCGCGACCCTGAATGGGACCTACTCGCTCACTCTCAGTGGCCGCGGGATTTCGGCTGCCGGAGCCTTCGCGGGTACCTTTCAGGCGGTTGGCACCGCTACCTTCGATGGCAAGAGCGTGGTCACCTTCAGCGGGATTGTCAACACGAATCAGGTTGCCGGCAAGCAGTTCAGTGCCTCCGGAAGCTACGCCATTGCATCCAATTGCTACGGCCCAATTAACTTCGCGGTTGGCAGCGCGGCGACATATACTCTGGTGGTCTGGGACGGCGGCAATGATTTCGCCGTGACCGGCTCCGACACCAACTACATCTATACCGGCAGTGGTAATAACGTTTCGCCGGTGGCTTGCGCCACGGCCACGCTGTCCGGTGCTTACAGTTTCAGCGCCAGCGGATCGACCTTGTCCGGCGCCACACAGACCGGCTCCGCCGACGAAGCCGGCGTGTTTCAATTCGATGGCCAGGGCAAGGTTACCGCCAGTTACATGGATTCGTCGGGCGGATCGACCCAAACCGCCATCACGGCCAGCGGGACGTACTCCGTTACCTCCGCCTGCCTGGCGTCCGCCACTCTGGTCGATTCGGGCGGCAACACCAACACGCTGAACATGGTCCTCACGGGTAATTACGGCGCCAGCGCCAACCTGATCCTGGCCAACCCGCTGTTCATCCGCGACGGCTCCGCACATGCCGCGCTGTTGAATCCGACCGAATCCATCGGGAATGTCTTCAGCTATGCCGTGAACGAGACGACGGCGGGAAGCGATTTTGTGCTGTATGGAACCGATCTTGCCACCAAGGAAGTTGTAGCGGCCCCCGGTACACTTCCAACCACGTTGGCTACTACCAAGGTGACGGTGAACGGAGTGGCGGTGCCGTTGTACTACGTGTCTGCCACCCAGATCGACGCACAGATGCCCTGGGATATCCCGGGCGGCACGGTGGCCTCCGTGGTGGTCCAAAACGGGACTGCGGCGAGCAATGCCGCGGCGGTTTATGTCCCGGCCACGGGAACGCCGGGGATCGGCGTCTACGGCAGCAATCGCGCCGACGTGACGAATTCGAATGGCAGCGTGAATTCCGCGACGGTGCCCGCCAATGTCGGAGATGAAGTGGTGGCATGGTTCACCGCCGGAGGCCCCGTCAATCCCGCTGGCCCACTTGTAACCGGCGCTCCGGCGCCCGACGGACTCTCCCCCATAACAGGAGCCTATTCAGTGACCGTGGGTGGCATCGCGGCCAACGTCATTTACATCGGCCTGGCGCCTGAGTCGGTTGGAGAATATCAGGTGAACTTCTTGGTGCCGCAACTCGCCAAGGGCACTTATCCCGTGCAGATTACCATCGCGGGCCAGGCATCCAACAAGCCTGTGATGACGGTCGGGAATTAGGGCTCGTGGAGTAGCTGCTGTAGCGACCGCTGGTTACTGACAGCGAGCAGCGCCGATTCCCCGCACGACCGCTCCCTGTGGTCGCGGCTCCGATTGCTTTCGGAACCGCGACCGACGGGGGCGATCATGGACCTGCGGTCCTCCCAAGGGATGCAACGAGCCCCGTGGCGCGGCCTGTCCAGGCTGCTGCGCCGAGAGTCATCTCGGCTTTTCTTCCTGCGGTCACTGCCGCCGGGCACTAAACCGTGGCGCGGGCCGTCAGGCCTGCTGAGCCGAGAGTCATCTCGGCTTTTCTTCCCGCCGCGCGGCGTGTTTTTCAACGGAACGGTTGGCCGGCGATTTCCACTTCTCTGACGGAACTACTCTTCGCTGGAGGCGGCTAAAGCCGCGTTCCTGTACCGATGATCGCGGCAGATGCCGCGCTTCGACGACCGGATAAACTCGACAAAATGGAGCGCTTCCGGCGTAGCCAGGGCTTCGATGCGATCGAGCGCCTCTTTGCGCGCGAGGCCCGAGCGATACAGCAGACGGTAGGCCTGTTTCAACACGGCTACGGTCTCGCGCGAAGCGCCGCTGCGGCGCAGTCCCACCAGGTTCAAGCCGTGCGCGGCGCAGTCGAATTCCGAGACCAACAGGTACGGCGGGACGTCCTGCGCCACCCGCGTATTGGCCGCCACCATCGACAACCGCCCCACCTTGGAGAATTGGTGCACGCCGACGCCGGCCGAAAGAAACGCGCTATCCTCGATTTCCGCGTAACCGCCCAGGCTGGTGCTGGGGCCGATGGTGATGTGGCTGCCGAGCTGGCAATCGTGCGCGATATGCACCGAGCTCATCACGTAGTTGTCGTCGCCAAGCACGGTGACCGCGCCGGGCTTGGTGCCGCGCGAAATGTTGACGTACTCGCGCAATATGTTGTGATTGCCCACCCGCAGGTAGCTCGAATTCTCCTCGCGAAACTTCTTGTCCATGGGATCCGTGCCAAGCTGCGCGCCGGAGTATATGTGATTGCCTTCGCCCAACGTCGTGTAGCGCTTGACGGTCGCGAAAGGGTCCAGCCGGTTATGAGGGCCGATCTCCACTTCGTCTTCGACGATCGAATACGCGCCGATCACCGCGGTCGGGTGAATGCGCGCGGCGGGATGTACGATTGCCGTAGCGGCGATGTTGGGCCCGGGCGTGGCTGATTCCATGGTTTCTGCCGGCGGCGCGCCAGCCAAAGCCTCGCCAGGAAGCTGGACGATCGCCAGCGCGTCAGGCTGATTCTAACGCAAATTGCGGTTTCCCTTCGGACCTTTTGGGCAAACCAAACATGCCCTACCGAACTGTTGCAATCGTGATACTATACTCTGGAATTGCCAGCAGGCGACCACGCCGTCGTCCGGAATCATGCCGCCGTGTGAGTACCCGATCTCCCCGGCCTGATTGTCGCGGTTGACCTGTCTTGGATCCGCGGTCTCTTTTGGAAAATGAGCAAATGAGCGATTCCGCCCCGGCAAATTCCGCATATCAATACAGCTAGAGGTATAAAGATGCGATTATCCGCAGCAGCTTCCAAATTTCGATACGTGATCTCGATTCTGGTTTTGGCCATGTACCCTGCGGTTGCGCAGGATACCTCCGGCAAGATTGTCGGCATCGTCTCCGATTCGAGCGGCGGCGTGGTGGCCGGCGCCAAGGTGACGGTTACCAATACGGGCACGCAGATTGCCCGCCAAACGTCCACCGACAAACTGGGCTACTACCAGGTCCTGGAACTGCCGATCGGCCGGTACGAAGTCGCGGCCGAAGCTACCGGATTCTCGCGCACCGTGGTGGCTGCCAAGAACTCGCTCGAAATCAACCAGTCCCTGCGCATCGACATCACGCTGACGGTGGGCGCGGTCAAAGATGTGGTGACGGTGGAAGGCGGGGCCAGCGCGGTGGAAACGGAGAACTCGACCATCGGCGCCACGGTCAGTGGGGTCGCGATTTCGGAATTGCCGCTGAACGGGCGCAACACGCTCGATCTGCTGGCCACGCAGACCGGCGTCACGCCGAAAGATAGCGATGCGTCCCGCCAGGCCGGATCCTACAGCATTGGCGGCGGGCGTTCCGATTCGGTGACGTATCTGCTCGATGGCGGCAACGACAACCACCTCATCAACAATGACATCGTGATCAACCCCAATCCCGATGCGGTGGCCGAATTCCGTGTGCTGCAAAGCAACTACGCGGCCGAATACGGCCGCGGCGGAGGCGGCATCGTAAGCATCGTGATCAAGAGCGGGACCAACACCGTGCATGGCACGGCTTTCGACTATCTGCGCAATGAAGACCTGGATGCCAACACGTTCTTCAATAACGAACAGGGCGTCCCACGCCAGGTCTTGAAACGCAACCAATACGGCGGGACGGTGGGCGGCCCTATATACGTGCCGCACGTGGTGGATGGCCGCAACATGCTGTTCTTCTTCTTCGCCTATGAGGGCCAAAAGCAGAACGCCAATTCGCAAGCCGGCAAGATCACTACGTTCACGCCGCTGGAGGCGCAGGGCAACTTTTCGCAATCCGTCAACGGCGGGCCGGATCCCGCGGTGGCGAGCTTCCTGCAGGCCAATCCGTATTTCCAGCCCAGCCCCACGCTGGCCGGCGACGCCATTATCGATCCCACCCGCATCAGCACGGTGGCTCTCAACTACTTCAAGAACGGGCTGCTGCCCACCGCCGCGGCCGGTTATGTATTTCCGGAGGCAGCGGCAATCAGCAACCATTCCGAGTACATGGGCAAGCTCGATTACAACATCGGCTCGCGCGATACGCTGAGCGCTACCTTCGCGGCGCAGGATTCGCCGAACACGGTTCCGTTCTCCGGCTCTTCGGGCGCCACCACGGTGAACGGTTTCCCGATTTCCGACGACACCGCGGCGTACATGGGCAACGTGGGTTACACGCACAGCTTCTCACCCTCCACCATCAACGTGGCCCGGTTCACGGCGCAGCGCAACAACACCAAGCAGAACTATCCCATCGGCTCGCAACCCGGTCCGTCGCAACTGGGGATCAATATCACCCCGGACCTGGTGGACGGGCCCACCAATATCAATCTCGAAGGCAGCGGCCAGTTCGCCGGCTTCAATCCCTTCGGCCCGGCCAACATCGTGGACAACACGTTCACCTTCACCGACGACTTCTCCTGGACCCGTGCCAGCCATTCGCTGAAGTTCGGCTTCCTTTTCTCCGCATATCGCGACGCGATGATTTACGGCTATTACCTGAACGGCGAGTTCGACTTTTATGGTCCTTCGACGCTGGTTGGTTCCGGCAACGATCTGGCCGATTTTCTGATGGGACTGCCCGACGACTTCCAGGAGTATCCCAACGCGCCCACCAATATCCGCTCGCATTCTTTCGCCGGCTACGCGCAGGACGCCTGGAAAGTCACCCCACGGCTCACCCTGAACTACGGCTTGCGCTACGAATACAATCAGCCCAAGTACGATACGCAGGGCCGCTCGTTCTCCTTCATTCCCGGATTGCAGTCGACCGTGTTTCCGGACGCTCCTTTGGGGCTGGTGTTCCCCGGCGACAAGGGCGCTCCGCGCGGCTCCAACTGGCCCGACCGCACCAACTTCGCCCCGCGGCTGGGTTTCGCCTGGGACGTCTTCGGTAACGCCAAGACCAGCGTGCGCGGCGGCGCCGGCATCTTCTACGACATTCTGAAGGCCGAGGACAACCTCCAGTTCAACGGGCAGGCGCCATTCTTCGGTTCGGCGTATCTGACGTTCAGCGCGCCCTCCGGTGGGTTCGTTTCCGATCCCGGCATCCTATCCGATCCGTTCGGCGCTGCCGGCGCACCCAATCCGTTCCCGTCGAAACCGGTCGATCATCAGGTGAATTTCGCCGATGCCGGAGACCTGCCGATTGGCGGCGGCAATCCGTTCTTCGTGGATCCGAATCTGAAGACGCCCCGCATTTACCAGTACAACCTCTCGCTTCAACAACAGTTCGCCAACAATCTGACGCTGGAAGCGGGGTACATCGGCTACATCACGCACGGGCTGACCGGATTGACGGATATCGATCCGTTCATACCAGGATCGAGCACGCGCATTCTGGACCTGCAACCCGGTCTTGACGGCGATTACACCTTTATGAACGAGTTTCAGAATGTCGGCCGCGCCAACTACAACGCGTTGCAGACCAACCTGACCAAGCGTCTTTCGGATTCGCGATTCGGCAACACGTTTTTCACCCTGGCCTATACCTGGTCTCACGAGCTCGATAACGAATCCGGCTACCGGCAGCGCAATAACTTCGTGCCCGCCGCCAACCACAACCAGTTCTGGTCCTCCGGGGACGCCGATATCCGGCAGTTCCTTTCGCTCTCGGGCGGCTGGGAGCTGCCTTTCGAGAAGCTGACCACGCACTCGCGCTGGCTTACCAGGGGCTGGACTCTTTACCCGATCGTCACCTGGCGCGCCGGTTTCCCGCTGGATGTGATGGCGAGCCCGGGGGCTGAGTCCTCCATCTCCAGCCCCGGACCGTCCGGCGCCGGCGATATCCAGGTTGTGCGCTCCGACCTGGTCGCCGCGATCCAGTATCTCGACCCCGGGGCCTTCCGAACCATCAATGTCACCACCAACGGCTCCGGCGCGCAGAGCGGCAATTACTGGTTCATGCCGAACAGCTTTTCCAACGCGCGCGAAGTGGCGCTCAACAATGCCGCTACTACGGTAAACCCCTCCACCCTGCTGGGCCAGTTCACCTACGGGACCCTCGGCCGCAACGTGCTGCGCGGACCCGGCGCATTCAACGCCAACCTTTCGATTGCCAAGGCATTCCGGCTCCGTGAGGCGTCGGAGTTGGAATTTCGCGTCGATGCGTTCAACGTCTTTAACAACGTGGAATTCAGCAATCCGGATACGAACATCGGCGACCAGAGCTTCGGCCAGATCTCGAATACGGCCGACCCACGCATCATGCAAGTGGCGCTGCACTTGAAGTTCTAAAGTGGGGCAGGTCCCCGACCTGCCAACCGCACGCAGGTCCCCGACCTGCCAACGGCAGGCAGGTCCCCGACCTGCCAACGGCAGGCTGAACACCGCTGGCCAAGAAACAAGAGGGAAGATCTTAGTGGTGAGACACCAGGGGCAGGCGAAAGCTCGGACCCGAAAACCGGGCCGCCTGCCCCAGAAGAAGCAGGTCGGGGACCTGCTCCATGTAGCAAGAAGCAGGTCGGGGACCTGCTCCACTCACTCCAAGCGAAACTGGATGCTGCGGGCGGCTTCGCCCTCGGCGGAGTCTTTGACCGTAAGCTCGGCGTGATAGGTTCCGGGAGGTAGGGTCGCCACGGGCAATCGGAGCGCTACCGGAATCACCTGGTTGCCCGACTTGGCCAGAGCGCTCAAGTCGACATCGCCGGAGTCCCACTTTTGCTCTTCGCTCTGCGCATCAAGCAGGCGCAGATGCATGGTCAACTGGAGCGGTTCGGCTTCCCCGGCGGGCGGCTCGTAGATCTCGAAATAGGCTTCGGCGACGCCAGTTTTCGATAAGACGTCGGAGCCGGCCACCGCGATCCGGTTGCCGCGGAAAATCAGCGGCTTTTTCCCTTGCTCGATTTCCTCCTGCGCGGCGTCTTGCGAGATCGGTTGCACGTCGCGGCTGAGGGCGATCGCGCTCAAACTGAGTTGCCCGGCGTCGAATGGCTCGATGGCCAGCGGAGTTTCGACGATGCCGAAGCGGTCCTTGGCGGTGCGGAAAACCAGCTTGAACCTGTAGTTGCCCGGAGCGATCCTCAGTTGATGCTCATAGCGGAGCGGGTGCTGGACGAAATCGTCGAACTGCCGGCGGCTGTCGAAATCGAATCGCACCGTATCGCTGAACCGCGCCGCCACCGCGCCGGCGAGGTTGTAGGCCAGGCCGAGCACGTCCATCGAGGCGTGCAGCTTGCCGTTCGCCTCGGTGGGGTCGAGGACCGGTGAAGGAATCTCAACCGTCAGGTCGACTCGCACCGCGCCGCCGGCCTCGTAAAAGAAGGGCGCCGAAGCCGACGCGGCGGTATTGGCGTGCGAAGCCGGAAGATTCGCCAACTCGTTCTCCAGCGGGCTGGCCGACGCCAGGCTCACTTCGCGGACGTTGCAGTACAGATTGCGCCCGCGCACTTTGACGTCGGACCGGTCGACGGTGACCTTCAGCGGGTGGCAGCTTCCTTCCGGCGAATCCTTTGGCACGTAAGCCAGCGTGTAGGATTCGTCCTGTTCGCGCGCCAGAATGTTGAAAACAGCCACCACATCATTGCCGCGGTTGAGCTCGTGGCCGCCGGTGGCGTCGGCCAGGCTGAGCGCCCAAGCCGGAGTTTTGGCTCCCACCTGCCCTTCCACCGGATAGACCGATACATCCGATTTGCGAAAATCAAGCTGCATCCCCTTCGGATCGCTGAGCGTTCGATTCCTCTCGAGCGCCGAAGAGCGCTGGCTGGGGCGCTGGTTCTTCTGCGACGTGATGCGCGGGGGCTGCTGCGGTTTTTGGTTGGCGGCGTTCGCCGGCGCGGGGACATGAGCGGCGAACAGCGCCACCACTTTGTGGCCGGGCACCTGCGCCAGGTCCTTCGCCAGTTGCGAGTAGCTGCGCGCCCGCACATCGCCATATGGATCGGGGACGTGGCCGCAGCGAGAGACACTGGGCCACACGCCTAGCGACTTCTGAAGCTGGCCCACGTCGGTGGTGAATGGGGTGGAAATGGTCATGCATCCCGGCGTGTAGTAGGCGACCGACATCAGCCGGTTGGGCCCGGCATTATCGGCGACAAACCTGGCGGCGGCCTGCTGGATCCATTTCTGATCGTCGGCCGACTCCCAGCGGTTGGGCCGCCCATCGAACAAGAGAAGGAAATGCTGCTGCTGGCTGATTCCCGGCGTCGCTGGCCCGGTATGCGTCTGAAATCCGACGATGGTCTGCTCCTTGCCATCCTCGAGGATGCGAAAATCCTTCGCGGTCAGGCCGTTGACGGGCTCGTCCTTCTTGCCGGTCACCACCGCGTCCACCAGCACCAGGCGCGCTTCGGCTTTGAGTTGCAGGTTCGACCCACCCGGAGCGGGGGACCCTCCGGTCTGCGCCAGCAGCGGGACAAACAGGAACCATAGCGCGGCCGCGTACAGCGCGCGGCTGAAATATTGCGAAAGGTCGCTTTCTACGATTTTCATGGGATCTCCACTACTCCGTTGGTGGCAGCCATCTGGTTGCCTTCGGCATCGCGCGCGACGACGCGAATCATGTAGGCGCCACTCTTGACGTCGAGGTCGCTGTTCACCGTGATGCCGAGCGAGCGCCGCCGCTCGATATTCTCGTCCTTCAACCGCAGCTCCACCACCTTCTGGGTGCCTTTGACGTAGTTGCCGTTGCGGTCGAAGAGGGCACAGACCAGGGTGATGTCGTTGTGGTTCCGGTCGTCGCTCAGCTTGCGCAAAGCAAGCTGCCGGATGTCGAGGTGGGCGGTGACTTTCACCTTGGCGTCGTCGGCGCTGGTCTTGTAGAACTGGGTGTGAATATCGATCGGCACGTCGCGCAGTTCATCGCGGGCAAAAACGGCTTCCCCGATTTCCCGCGTAGCGGTCGCGGCGGCATCCTCCAGGTGGGATGGCGCCCAGTACCCCTTGCGGGCTTGCAGGGACAGTCCCTTGCCGTTCGCCAGCGCCACCTTGATCTCATGGAACTTCCCGTCTGGTTTGAGGTCCTTGGGATAGAAGCCCAAATAATAGACGTACTCGGGCGGGCTGGCCAGGCGGTTAAACTCGGACACGAAGTCGTTTTGGGCGAGGGCGGTGCCGCCAGTCGAATAGGCCAGGTTGCCCAGGACCAACCCCTGGGCGGTAATCGCTTCGTGATCGTATTTGGCGAAGTCCTGCTCGGTCTGGGGGCTTGTCAAACGGCAGTTGGGAATGTCGGCGGTCGGGTCGATGGTGTAAACGCCGCGCGCATCGAGCGTATTGATGACGACGCCCAGGCGGGTGGCCCGGTCGATGGCTTCGCCAAGCTCCTTCTGCAGTTCGTCGGAAAGGTACATGCCGGGCGAGACCAGAATCATGGTCCGGTCGCCGGGCATGGAACCGAGCAGCCGCACAATATTGTTGAGGATGCGGAAGGCATTCTTGGCGTCGCTCATGCCCTCATTGGCAACTTCACGGAGAGTGTCCTGGGCGATGCTCGCCGCTTGCCCCTGTGTCCCGCCCGCCGCCTGGGCTGGAGCGCCGCCGCTGGTTTGCAGGTGGAGGCAATCGATCGTAACCTGGGTCTGCATCGCCAACACCAGCGAACGGGGGTCCTCGTTTTCGCGGTTCTCCCACGTGTCCGCCACGTAGAAGCTGGCCGGCGGAAAGTGCACGCGGGGCGGCACCGGCGCCACCTTCATCAGGGTCTCGCGGAATTTCGCCGCGTCATCGGTGAATTCAAGCGTCACGCTGCCGGAAAGCGTGAGCAAAGCCACGCGTTCCTGCGGCGGTATCCCCTGTTCGATGTGCTTCAGCGCGGCCACGCGGGCGTTCATCAGGTCCTCGTTCTTGAGATGAACGTCATCGAAGACAAACGCGACGAAGCGGGTGGGCGCCACCAGCTTGGAGCCCCCGGTGGCCGGCGCCCACGGGACTTCCTCCGGGGTGGACGGCTTTGCCGCTGGTTTGGGGACGGCGCTGCCCTCGATGGTGAACTGGGTAATCTCCTGCGGCTTACCGCGATCGGTGAGATGAAAATCTTCCTTGCGGAGGCTGCCGACGGCCTGTCCCTGCTTGTCGCGGACCACTACCGGAACCCGTACCAGGTTCACGCTCGATTGAAAGGTGGGCGTCTCTTCGCGGGTGGTCACCTCACTGGTCTGGGCTTGCGCGGCCAGCACGGCGATGAGCGGGAAAAAAGGCCAAGCGCGCATGAAACTCTCCTTCCGCGAGAAACCCGGCGGCGCGGACTCGTTGGGAGTGGGAGCGCTGCGGCTGGCCCACTTGCTTCGGATTATACCGTTCTAACCCGCCAACCGGTGCGGGAGTTGCTAGCCCAATAGGGCCACTGGGCGGGCCGGTGGCAGATGCGCATTTGTCGGAAGGCTTGAGAGCTCGAATCGACTTTCTAACCGGCCTGCTGAAGACGAGGACGAGACTTAAAACGACATCTTCGCCGAGAGCTGAAACTCGCGCGGCGTGCCTCGGCCCGTCGCATAGTTGCTAATCGTGGTGGTGATGGCGCCGAAGTTGGTCTGAGATGTGTCCGCATTCGGAGCGCCATACTGAGCGCGATTGAGAATATTGAATGCATCGGCGCGAAAGCGCACTTTCATGCGTTCGCCAAGGGAGACATCCTTCGCCAGTGCGAGTTCCACCTCCGCTATGCCAGGAGCGCGAAAAGCGTTGTGGCCCAGATTACCAAACGTCCCGGAGACGGGCACGGAGAACGCGGCGGGGTTGACCCATTCTTCCGGACTGGATCCGTCTGGCGGCGTGAGCGAGACGCCGTACACATAATTCGGCCGTTCGTTCCCGCTGATCGCGTAGTCGCCCGGTACGGACGCATTCGAACGATCGACGGTGATGTTGAAAGGCAGGCCGGTTTGCGAAGTTCCAATCGCACTCAGCGTCCAGCCGCCTAACACCGTCCGTGCGGTACCCGGAGTGCTCAGATAGTGCCGGCCGGCTCCGAATGGCAACTGGTAAACGGCGGAGAGATTGAACAACTGGCGAACGTCGTCGTCGCTGCTCCCCTTGCCGCATGATCGGCAGAAGGAATCCTGGGGTGTGTCGGATTCCCCGCCGCCAATGCTCCCGTCGTTGATCGAATGAGACCACATGTAATTCGCCGAGAAAAGCAGCCCGTTCTGAAAAGCTCTGCGAACGTTTAGTTGGAACGCATGAAACGTGCTATTCCCAACGTCGCCGCGCCACGAAACCGGACCAAATGCCGGGTACGGCGCAACGCCTGTCCGCGGATCGACCAGGTTTGTGTAAGTCGTGGTGAGAACATCGGTTCCTTTGTTTCCAAGATAGCTGGCGGTTCCCAGGATTTTCCATGGCAGTTTTCGCTGAACCGACGCGGTCCAGGCCGCCACGTAGTCGTCTTTCCGGTTGCGATCCAGATCGCGCGGGGATACCACGCCCAGCCCGCCGGCTTCGGCGTACTGAAGGAAAGGCGTCAAAGGATAGGAAAGAGTGGGGAACGCGGTGTTGCCGAAGGTGTAGCGGTCGACGGTATTCGAGATCGGAAGGTTCTGGTCGTCTTCCTGACCGTCCGTGTGGTAAATGCCGGCTCCCGCGCGTAGAACCGTGTCGCCGTGCGACCACGCGATGCCCAGACGCGGGTCGAAATCGTCGTATCTGGGATGAAAGAAGACATCGGTTCGAGGGCAGTATCCGCCGCAAGTGCCAAAATCGAACGGAACATCGTCGTTGCCCAGGGCATGCAGAGCGTTGAAGAAGTTGTAGCGGATTCCGGCTGTGATCGTCAGGTTGGGAGCCGCCTTCCATTCGTCCTGCGCATAACCAAAATACTGGGTCTTGCGCTGCCGTACCAGGGGAAGAATTGCGGTGTAGGAGGCAGAGCCCATGCTGTTGTCCAGGAAATTGGCCGTCGAAGTGTAGGTCAACGTACCGCTTTGCGAGGTACCCTGGTTGAGCATAATCCATCGTGTTTCGAAACCGAACTTGATAATATGTCTGCCTTTTGCCCAGGATAGGTCGTCTATGAAGTCGAAGGTTTTCGACGGATAATCGGTAGTCGAAGATCCAGCGAGTGAGCTGAATCCGGACACGGCGACTCCGAACGGAACCGGCGAAATACTGGCCGTGTGGTAGATCGTTTGATTTACACCGAGCCTTAACTCGTTGATCAGTGACGGGGTGAACACATGCGAGAGCTCCACGACTCCGTTGTTGAATTTGGTGTCGTACAGCGTCTTGACGATAAGTTGGCCGCTGGGGATCGACTCGACCGCCTCATCCGCATTAAAGCGGACAAATGCGGTTGTGCGATCGGAAAAATAGTGATCGAGCCGGATCATCCCCGAATCTTCGTTGTCGACTTGTCTGCCCGGCGCTTTGTACTGCCACACGTTGGAGTTGGCCGTCGGCGAAGTGCCGGCGGGGTAAGCGTTCAGGATCGAAGTCAGCACGGGAGAGGCGGCTTGGGCTTGCGCCGCGAAGGCCGGGCTCGGCACCAGCCCAATTTGCGTTCCATCCAGTCTCTGCCGCAAGCCCTCATAGTTGACATAAAAGAAAGTCTTGTCGTGCGCGATGGGCCCGCCAAACGCCGCCCCGAACTGATTCAGCAGAAACGGGTCGGGAGAAGCTGCGTCAAATGGCGAGCGCGCGTCCAGAGCGTTATTGCGGAAATAATCGAAAAGCTGCCCGTGAAAGGCGTTCGTGCCGGACGGTGAAACGACGGACACCTGGCCGCCCGCGGTACCGCTCTGCGTATCCGCGCCGAAATTCTGCGACTGCACCTGGAATTGGTCGATGGAATCGAGAGGAATGTTCAGTCGCATGTACTCCCGCTGCTCCTGATTGTAAACAGCGGTCGCGTCGACGCCGTCGAGCGTCAGATTGTTGTCATCCAGTCCGTGCCCCGCGAAACGAATGGTTCGTTGATCGCCGGCGCCATTGTCGATAGCGCCGGGCGCGAGCGCGGTCAGCGTCGCCCAGTTCCTCCCGTTGATCGGCAAGTCGCTTACCTGCTCGCGCTCGATGGCGGCGCCCATCGTCGCGTCCACCTTGTCGAGATCCACCAGGGGTTCTATCACGGTGGTCTGTTGTTTCTCGTGCGCCAGCTCCAGCCGGACGTTCAACGTCCTGGTTTGCCCGACCAATTGCTCCACTCCCTCCGCGGTCAGAACCGAGAAGCCGGTCTTGAGAAACTGGACGGAGTAAACGCCGGGCGGAAGACCCGATAGCTCATAGGTGCCCTGTGACGATGTCAACGTCTCCCGCCGAAAGCCAGTCGCGCTCTCGGTGGCGCGCACACTGGATTGCGGGACGCGATTGCCCTGCTGGTCGGTAACGGTCCCCGTGATGGCCGTGCGGTCCACCTGTGCTCGCAGGGCGATCTGCCCCAACGGCTGGAGAGTAAGGAACAGAAGGAACGGTACGAGTTGCCAAGAGCGTCTCATGGGTATTATCGAGTTTCCCATCTTTTCGTTGCAGCGAGGATGAACAATTAGTTACGAATCTGGTTCGAAGCGGCCGAGCTGCCCGTGGGACAACAGGCAATCGGCGGCTCCCCCGACCGAAAAAAACCGTGCCACAGTTTCGACTGTGGCACGGTATGAGGGCCCGTCGAAAGGCGCGTCTACAAACTACCTGCCGGCGTCGGGTTTGTCTTGGGACGCGGATTGAAGTCCGCCGGTATGTTGTTGGGTATGCCCAACTGGCGGTCCGTGGTGAGGATACCCAGGTCCGAGCAGCCGAGGCCAGTGACTTGCGGAATCCTCGTCACGTAGCTCGGGGCCACTATGGCGTAGTCCGGCGCCAACGGGACCGATAGCCCCATCAAGCGCGAAACGCTGAATGCGTCCGTCAGATCCGAAATTCCAGGCGTGATCGCGTCCTGCGGCCCTAGGTCCTGCTGACCGAGTAGGGCGAGGCCAAGATAGCG
>Ga0187851_10000070_pt1 | contig 95255 bp, 70 predicted proteins | sample June2016WEW_6_10_FD_132997 | JGI IMG/M metagenome (GOLD analysis project Ga0187851, IMG submission 132997) | Peatland microbial communities from SPRUCE experiment site at the Marcell Experimental Forest, Minnesota, USA - June2016WEW_6_10 | ecosystem: Environmental > Terrestrial > Soil >... | reverse complement strand
TTATCTTCTGCCTTATAGGCAGATTGAATATAGAGGAGACTCTCTGTGGCTCTATGGTCCTTTTATCGCCGCCGGATCCCCAACTACCTCCCCGCGGCCTTCTAGGCCGCACCGGTTTACTCCTCCGCACCAGCCTCAGTTACTTTCGTGATGCCGGTTCTCAAATCGTGCCAGCTTCTGCATCGAGTAGAGTTGGTGCTTTTGAATCCAGCAGCCCGGGACATCCCTACAGTTCCTTTCGAGACTTAGCGCTTTCGACACACTTCGGGGGATGGCGGGGACATGCACCCCGGTATAGGTAAACATGACCAAATCGAATAATTTTTGCTTCCCGATGAGAGCAAATTTCAGCTCAAGATCTCTTACGCGGGTCTTGGGGAGACTCGCCAATGACCTGTTCGCAATGGCCATAATGAGCCGGCCTTGTCTTTTCAGTGGTTTTTGCCACACTTGCTGGAAGTGTCATTGCAGTGTACGCGCAGACGCATCACGACAAGGCATTGAGCAACATCACTAACGCGACACCGGGAGCGCTGAGTCGAGACTTCTACATTAAGGTCACGCGATTTGCTTTTGGACCGGTTCTTGGCCTCGTTTCTGTATCTCCGGCTCGGTCATGAGATTCCAGTACACTAGCCGACATTTCGAGAGTAATCCTGGGAAAACCGTGACGAGCGTGTCGAGTAGTGCGCGAGTGGCACCTTACGAATCGGCAGTTACACGTGCGCAACCAGAAAAGATTAGTCCGGTGTCGCTGCGCCTGCTGTGACTCCTTCGCACTACTTCAGAACGGTGGGCTTGAATTGCGCGCCATTCCGTAAACTGTCCAGTATTTCCTGCGTGCGAGCCGGACATGCGCGCCCCTTTTCAGGAGCGGGATTGTTGTGGTCTGACTCGATCATCGGCAATGGTTCCGTGGGAACCGGGATCTGGTTCAGCGTTGTCCAAACGCCAGCAGGTGGCGAGGTGGTATCGATGAACCCAAAACCGGCGAGCACCGGAGACGTGATGCGCGAAGCAAAGTTGACCGGGTCAAAGTAGAGAGCGGTCTGCATCGCTGCTGGATTGTCGGAAGGCCAGGAAGGAAAACCGGCGCGGCGTCCATGAAGGTCGCCGTTTGTATCCGCGCCGGCAGGTACGCAGACCAGAACTGCCGTGATCTTGTCGGGCCGAAGACCCGCGAGCGCTAAACTCTGCTGGCCTCCCTGACTCCCTCCTGTCAACACGATTGTCTTCCCATCCCAGTCTGGCCGTGTCAGTAAGTAATCCAAAGCACGTGAATCGCGCAGATACATGCTCAAGAAGTACGACTTTTCGCGGTCGGTGTTTCCAACTTTCACGTATGATTGCGGAATTCCTCCGGAAGGATCGGAGGGCAGCTTGTCATGTGCGTCAACATCAATGACTAACCAGCCATCAGCCGCCCGTTGCGCAATTTCGTGAACATTCAGAGCGTAAACGCCGGCATACTGAAGTTGAATGATTGCCGGAAATTTCCCCGGCTTCGCTGGCTTTGCCACGTACCCGTGCGCCTTTGATCCGAGTGCATCGAGAGCAAATACCATCATCTCAACGCCAGGGTTTTCGGACTGAACCGGACTCAAGACCGGGTTGATCGGAATCTTGGCCTGAGCAGTCAGTTTCACATTCCAGAATGCATCGAAGTCTGCAGGTCGCGGCGTCGAGAGCCCAAGTCTGCCGGGTGCGACGGCGGCCCCGACTGCATATAGGCCATTATTCCGGCTGGTGTTACCGCCGATGAAAACAGGTAAGGCGCCACCTGCCGAATTTGCGGCGCCGGCGGAGTTCTGCTCTGGCGGCGCGGTTTCGCTTGCAAGATTCGCGTATGGCTCGATGGCGACGTAGATCATTTCGGGCTGGTCGCCGACGATTTCAATCTTGTCCTTTCCTGCAGAGAGATCGAGCTTGCCTTCCTTGAGGACGTCGGCATTGTTGCGGCGGACGGTCCACTTATAGGCATACGTAGGCGCAGTGGGACCAGGCGAAACGATCCAGCCGACAGTATCCCCGACATCGTACATGCCGCTGGCGTGATACGGCTGAAAAGTGAGCTGTTGCATTGGAGTTGCTTTCTGGCCGTAAATCAAAGAGACGGCGAATGGCAGCGCCAACATCGCCCTCATGGATCGACGAAACAGAAGCAGGTTCCTTCGGCAGAAACTACCGCCGTAACTCAACTGCGATACAGGCCCTGAGCGGGCCATGACTTGTTGCATGAAGCCTCTCCATGTCGCTTGGCTGCACCGTTCAGTACAAAACAACGAGGGTCAACCCTAATAATTTGAATGCTGAAATTATACATGGAACGGTTGGCAATTCCGGCTCGTTGGGAGAGCGGAATCATCTCGCTGGTTGTTCAACGCGAGTCTCAGTTGAATCGCCGCATACTCGTAAGTCGTATGAATTGTGCGATGGAGAGATAATTGAATTGCACGGTCGTGAAGCAAGCTAAAGTGTGCGTGGAGAGGGCAGCTTCGGGTCTGCTTTCGATCCTTCGTTTAAGGCTCCGAATGGCTGGTTTGCCGGTGGATCGGCGTAGGTTCTCTCCAGTCCGATTGAAAAGCGTGTTCCGCATCCGGGGTCGCTCTCAACGCACAACTCCGTGCCGTGGCGCTCGGCGATCCACTTGCCAAGAGCAAGACCCAGTCCGGAACCGGCAGGCATCGGTCCACCCACCGGCGCGACGCGGTAAAAGCGGTCAAAAATACGCAGCTTGTGCTGTGGGCTAATCCCGATTCCAGTGTCTTCGACAGAAAGAACGATGCGCGTCCCAATAATTGCCGCGCACAGCTTCACCGACCCTCCGGGAGGCGTGTACTTGCTTGCGTTTTCGAGCAGGATCGAAAGCAGGCGCGGGATTAGATGTTTGTCGCCCAGGACAATAAGTTCCTCTTTCGGAGCCTCTACGCGAAAATCCAGCATCGCCTGATTCATTGCGGATTTCCAGACCTCGCTAGTCTGCCTGAAGAGATCGTCGACCCGAATGGGAACAAGAAGAATCGTCTCCGCTCCGCCATCGGTTCTCGCCAGCGAAAGCAGATTGTCTACCAGGCTGGTCATGCGCACGGTTTCTTCATAGAGGCGGCCGAGCACTGCCCTATATTCCTCCACATCGCGAGGACGATAAAGTGCTACTTCAATTTCCGTACGCAACAGCGAAATGGGAGTGCGAAGTTCATGCGAAGCATTTCCTGTAAACGTGCGCACGCTGGCAAAGGCTTTGTCGATTCGTTCCAGCATCTGATTTAACGTTTGCGACAGGTCAGAGATTTCGTCCTTTGCCGCGGGCACTGGCAGGCGAATATCCAGGTTGCGATCGTTGATGAGGCGGGCCTCAGCTGCCAGCGCGGCAACCGGCCTGAGCGCCTTGCGGCTCATGAAATGCCCTCCCGCCGCGGCCAACAGAATCACAATCGGAGTCAGCAACAACAGATTGGTGCGGAAATTTGCCAACAGAACCATGGATTTGTTCAAGGCAATGCCAGTCTGTACCGAGTAGTGCTTGTTGCGCACTTCAATTGGATAGGCAAGAATCCGAACGTAACGCGTTCCCTGGTGGAACTCCGAGATCAACCCCTCCGTTTGAATCAGCCCCGGAGCGGGCAGGCCAGGGTTTTCGGCGATCATGCGCTTTGACCGGTAGACCCAGTTGCCTTGTTCGTCCCGCACTTGCAGATACTTACCGTCGTCCTTCAAGTTATAAATTGCGGCAAAGTCCTCGGTGATTTGTGCAAGGCTATTGTCAGGACTTTCGTGACTGAGGACCTCTTGCACATCTTCCGCGCGTTCTTGAAGATCGTGGTACTCGGTCACATCCAAGCTCCGTCGCAGCATCCACAAGCTGGCCAGGCACAGCAATGTCGCGGCTGATGCGAACATCGCAAAGTACCATAGCGTGAGCCGGACCCTGATGGGTAAAGTTTTCATTTTGAGTCCCACTGCGGCAAAGCCGCGGGCAGCTTCAAGATGTATCCCAATCCTCGCACCGTGCCGATCAGTTTTTTGCGGGGCGGCGCATCGATCTTGGAGCGCAATGAGTTCACTAGAACATCAAGAGCGCCCGGCCCGACGGGGTGATCCGCGCCCCATACAAATTCAAAAAGAGCCTGCCTCGGAACGCACCGCCCGGCTCGTCGAGCGAGGCACGTAAGCAGCAGAAACTCCAGACGAGCCAAGTCGACGCTGTTGCCGTTTCGCGTAACCGTGTGACGAATCGTATCGATAACAACGTCGGCAGCTTTGATGGTGCCGTCTCCTTGTTCGCGGTCATGCCGCGTGATTGACTGCAACCTGGCCACCAGTTCAGGAAAGGAGAAAGGCTTGGTTAGATAATCGTCCGCGCCCACATCGAAGCCGCGTATGATGTCGTCTTCCGTGTCCCGCGCGGTCAACATCAGCACCGGCGTCGCTTGCGAGCGCGCGCGCAATTCCTTCATCAGCGCGTATCCATCCATCCTCGGCAACCCGATGTCCAGCACGATGGAATCGAACTCATGCACCGTGGCGATCTCCAGTCCCCTCTCCCCATCCGCCGCAGTCATCACGGTAAACCCATATTCATAAAGCCCTTTGCTCAGCAACTCCAGCATCCGAGGTTCATCTTCGACTATGAGAATGCGCATATTTATCCTGCCAAGTAAAGAACGTTCATCGCGAATGCATCGAGCCAATTTCAACAGACCTTTATATGATTGTCGCCACTAAAGCGCAATCTTAGGAAATATTCGCCGCATTGTTAACGGAGTTTTAACAAAGGCGCTTAGGGTGACCATAAGAGCGCACCAGAAAACGCACCATCCAGGTTGCATTACAGCTTCTGCCTGCGCTGGGAGGACTTTATGAAACGCATGCCATTTTTATCCTTATTGCTGGTGCTGCTGGCTTCGCACACCTGCCTGAGCCAGTCGACGAAGGGCGCTGTCACGGGGCGCGTAATTGATGCCGCTGGCGCCGTGGTACAAAATGCGAATGTTAATCTCGCACCGGGGGGATTGACCACCGTCAGCAATGGACTGGGCGAATTCATTTTCCCGAATGTCGCAGCGGGCTCCTACACATTGAATGTTCACAGCGTAGGCTTCCAGACGACATCGAAGGAAATCTCTATCACCGCCGGGCAGACATTGCATGTGGATATATCTCTGTCCGTTACGCGCGGCTCCGAGAATGTCGTTGTGTCCGCCGAAACCGGACTGAATGAAGTTCAGGCGATCAATGAGGAGATGCTCTCGCCAAACATTGTGCAGGTAATGCCGCTAAGCGAGATCGTCGCGCTGCCCAACGCCAACGTCGCCGATGCGATCGGCCGAATGCCGGGCGTAACATTGCAGCGCAATGAGGGTGAAGGTGAGTATATTCAGGTACGCGGCCTGGACCCGCGCTTTACCAATCTGACCATCGACGGAGTGACTGTTCCTTCGCCCGAATCGGCCATTCGCCAGGTCAATCTAACCACCATTCCCTCTGACATGGTTCAGTCGATCGAGTTAAACAAGACGCTCTCGGCCAATCAGGATGCGGACGGAATTGGCGGATCAGTAAACCTGGTAACAAAAAAAGCAGGCGAGCAGCCGACCTTCACCATCGGCAGCACTTTGGGCATAACCCCGATTGAGGGCGACCGTTATCTGGGCAAAGTGGATACAACGCTGGGGCAGCGCTTCAGAAACGACAAGCGTTTGGGCTTGATCATGGGCGCGGAATACGACTACAACGGCCGCGGAACCAACGATGTTGAGCCGTCGCCGGATATTAATCCCGACGGTACGGCAAATCCGTATTATGACGGGACTACGTTCCGTGAATATCGCTACCAGCGGCTGCGCTGGGGCGGCACGATGGGTGCCGATTACAAGATCAACGACCACTCCAGCGTGGGTGCTCATATCCTGCTCTCGGATTTCAAGGACTGGGGCGACAAGTGGTATTACGAGGTCCAAACCAACGACAAGCCTAAATATTACGAGTCGAGCCGTAAACCGGATTTCGCTATTGGCAGCTTATCTTTGGATGGAAATCACATCTTCGACAATTCATGGGTTCATTGGGGCGCGGCAGTCTCGCGCTCGCGCGAACTCAATGCTTCCGGAAATCCAGAGGTCAGTTGGTCCACCGCAGGCGCGCTGAAAAGTTACGACAGTGCGAACTGCAACTATCTCGGCACCAGCCCTAAGAGCATTTATCTGCCCCAATGGTCTGCGGCCTGCATGCAACCGAACCCGGTCGCTGCGGATGATACCTTTACCCTATCGAATTACACGATGAACGAGTACATCACCACCACCGGCCAGGCCGTTCAGTTGAATCTGCAGGGTTGGGTCAGCATGGGCAAGAACTATAAGATCGGCAATTATTCGTCCACGATCGAGTTCGGTGGCGAAGTTCGCAACGCTCATAAATTCCAGAATGCTTATACACCGAGCTTCGACTACAACGGATCCGCAACAGCAGATCAGTTCGAAGGCGGAAATACCGACCCCGGCTACTATGGCGGCAACTATCGCATGGGGCCGCTCACCAGTTACGACAAACTGGTGGCATACTATGACGCCAATCAAGGCCTGTTTTCGCTAGATGTGAATGACACTCACTTCAGTTCAGACCCCGCCAACTTCAACCTGATCGAGCGCGTCTCGGCCGGCTACGTCATGAATACCGTCACCATTAACAAATTGCGTCTCCAGACGGGCCTTCGCATCGAAGGAACCTCACTGCGGACCCTCGGATACACGATCAATCAGGATTCAAACGGCAATTGGCTCTCGGATAACACGGTCACATCAAATAACACCTACTGGGATCCACTGCCCAGCGTTCAGGCACGCTATGCATTCACGAGTGATACAAACCTGCGCGCCGTTTATGCCCGCGGCATCTCACGCCCGAATCCGCTTGACCTGATACCGTACGTTAGCACCAATTTCGGCGGCAACCCGGCAATCACGATAGGCAATCCCAACCTGCTGCCGACACACGCCAACGACTACGATCTACTCTTCGAGCACCAGATCAAATCCCTGGGGTTGATTGAAGCAGGATATTTTTACAAGCAGCTTAGCAACCCAATCTTTGCCGACTACTCGATCATTCCTCCGAGCTCGCCATATTTCGGCACCTCAGGGCAAGCGGTTGATATTCAGCAGCAAAACGTGAATGGCTCCGGAGCTCGCGTATCGGGCCTGGAGATCTCAGTGCAGGAACGTTTCGCCAGCCTCCCCAGCGGCTTCAGCGGCCTGGGAATCAACGCAAATTACACCTACACGACTTCAAATACCGAAGGCGTTCCGGGACGTACGGATACACCCGCACTTGTCGGGCAGGCGAAAAATTCCTACAACTTTGAGCCGTCTTACGAATACAAGCGGTACTCAGCCCACATGGGTATCAGCTATAACGGAGCCAACATTTACGCCTATCAATACATCAACAACGCCGCGGCAGGCAGCGGTTTGAACTCCCCCGGACCGCTCAATGGTCCGTGGGGCGACAACTACTTCTTTCCGCACCTCCAGGTTGATGCACAAGTGGGTGCCCGTCTCTACAAAGGTATCCATCTGGAGTTGAATGGCCTGAACCTGACCAACGAAGTCTTCGGCTTCTACAACGGCAGCCCTCAGTACTTTACGCAACGCGAGTACTACAAGCCAACTTACAGCGCAACTCTGCGCTGGACATCGGGCCGCCGTAAATAGCCGCTTCAGAACAAGCGAATTGTCACTGAACGGCCATCAATGGGGAATATGCGAATGCATATTCCCCAGGATTCACCTTATGTGTTCAAGTGTGCGGACTGAAGATGCGAATTTGCTATCTGCATCAGTCGCGGACGAAAGTCGGAATTGAATGAAAAAACTCATTGTGTTGTGCCTCTTCGCCTGCTGCCTTTTTGCAAATTCGCAAGCACCGGCCGTCCTTACGTTGAACCGCGCCATTCCTCTTCCTGGAGTCACCGGAAGATTCGACCATCTGGCAATCGATGTTGCCGGCAATCGCCTGTTCATCGCGGCCACCGGGAATCATTCCGTCGAGGTAATCGATCTAAAGTCGGATAAGGTGCTGCAAAGTATCACCGGGCTTGGCAAACCGCACGGTCTGGCCTGGATTGCAGAGACCGGAAATCTGTATGTAGCCGACGGGACCCTTGCGGAACTCAAAGTCTATCGTGGCAGCCCGCTCAAGTTCTCCAGCTCCCTGAAACTCTCAGACGATGCGGACGACATGGTCTACGATGAGGCCAATCACCAGCTTTTTGTCGGCCACGGCGGATCGGACGCAGCTAATCCTGCCAAAGTCGCTATAGTTGATACCAATAACTTCAGCATGGTTGCAAACATTTCTGTTGCAACCCATCCCGAGGCGCTTGATATCGACCGCGCTGGCAATCGCGTGTTCGCGAATGTTGCAAAGTCGAATGAAGTTGCGATCATCGGCGCGGGCACCAAAACAATCGTCGCGAACTGGAAACTGACCAAGTCCGCTGACAATGTGCCGATGGCCTTCGATAGCGATCATCAGTTGCTCTATGTTGCCTGCCGGACTCCGGGAATGCTGATTGCACTCGATGCCACAACCGGCAAGGAGGTCGCCAGCCAGCCGGTTGCGGATGGAGCCGACGACCTCTTCTACGACCCCGCACTTCGTCGCGTCTATGTGATCAGCGGTGTGGGCGAAGTCGATACATTCCAGCTAGGAGATGCAAAGATGCTGCGGCCGCTTGCGGTTCTGCGCACCGCCCCCGGAGCTAAGACAGCGCTGTTTGTTCCTGCGCAGAATCTTCTCTATGTTGGGGTACCGGGAGAGAGTGGAAAGCCCGCGGAGATTCGCGTATACGCAACGAATAAGAGTGGAGTCAGTCCCGGAGAAAATAAATGAGAAATCGCATTTCTTGCCGAGCCGCCGCAATCGTTTCGTTTTTCCTACTGATTTCCGCGCTCGGTTTACCTTCGCAAGCACCTCATGACGACAAGGCGAAGAACGCAACAACTTCGGGAAACGAGCTGAAGTTTGTCGTGATCGTCAGCCGTCATGGAGTGCGCTCGCCAACCGGCAAAACGGACCAATTGAATCAGTACTCCCGGCAACCGTGGCCCAAGTGGGACGTTCCTCCCGGCTACCTCACCGAGCATGGTGCGCATCTCATGACTCGGTTCGGCGCCTATGATCGCGAACTGCTGGCCTCACAGGGACTTCTCTCGTCGAGCGGCTGTGCCGACGCGCAGCATATCCGCATCATTGCCGACTCCGACCAGCGCACCCGTGAGACCGGCAAGGCTCTCGCGGCAGGACTTGCGCCGGGCTGCGCCGTGGAAGTCAGCGCTCTACCTGAAGGAACCGCCGATCCGCTTTTTCATTCTTTGAGCGCAGGAGTTGGGCATCCTGATAAAGCATTGGCCCTCGCAGCCGTCTCAGGCCGCATCGGCGGCAACCCGCAGGGTTTGACTGAAGCGTATCGCCCTCAAATGGAATCTCTCGAAGCGGTATTGCGCGGCTGCAACCCTCCCGCGAGTTGCACAGGCTCGCCAACTTCCGAATCCCTCTTCGATATCCCCTCCTCGCTTGGACTGGGTAAAGGCGATCACATGGTTGAACTGCACACGCCGCTGGGTACAGCCTCAACCATGGCTGAGAATATGCTGCTTGAATATGCCGAGAACATGGATGCGGCAAACGTAGGCTGGGGCCGCGTAGATATTCACAAGCTGCGTGGACTTTTGCAACTCCACACAGCAAACGAAGACATTGCCCAGCGCACCGGCTACATTGCCCGCGTCCAGTCCTCGAACCTTCTCTTCCACATTCTTCAGTCGATGAGGCAAGCGGCCGATGGGCATTTGGTGACAGGCGCGATCGGCAAACCCAGCGATCATGTTCTGATTCTAGTAGGGCACGATACAAACATCGCCAACATCAGCGGCTCACTGGGTCTCAACTGGCTCATCGACGGCCGACGCGACGATACCCCTCCGGGTGGAGCGCTTGTATTTGAGTTATGGAAGAAGCGCGGCACTTCGGAGTATTCGGTGCTGGCATATTACACTGCGCAGACACTGGAGCAGATGCGCAACGACGCGCCGCTCACCCTCGACAACCCTCCTGAGCGAGTAACGGTGTTTGTGCCAGGTTGCAGCCGCGCCGATCAATCGTGCGCTTGGGGTGATTTCAAAGCAGCGATCCAGGCAGAGATCGATCCGGCATTCACAAATAATTGAATTAAGCCAACCTTGACTATGTATCGGTTACTGCTGCAATGGCCTAAACAGAACCTGGTCGGAATCGAGACGAGCTGCGTGTGCACAGGAGCACCGGATTGAGAGTACGATCCCTTACATATTCAATAATTCCGGGAGAATATTTCTCAAGCTACGACCAAATGCCTATCCTATTTTCTGCGGGCTGTTTTAGGCAGCCAGACGCGAGACCCAGTATCGTCTGAGCTGATGAATTTCTTGTTCCAAAGGTACGATCGGCGGCTCGAAAGTACAGCCATTTCCCTCGGTTTGGTCAAAATCGTCATGTTATCCGATTCCCAAATTGAATTACAAGAACTTAGTACTGATAAACGCCCATCGAGTAAAGGAAACAACCCAAGTGATGCAGATCACTTCAGCCGCCCTCAAATCCTGGAAACGCGAATTGGCCTGTACGCGTCAACCGGAGATCATGCCCAGACGGATCGGCGAACACTGGCCGACTTCCCGGGACTGATCCAAAATGGAGGTAACTTCCGGTTTGGCGACAAACCGTCCGCAAACTACCGGATTGACTGATAGACAATCGTGAATATTGGATCACGGCAAAGCACGTGTTCGCCGGAATCATGACTGGCCCCGCCGGCGTGTTCACGACTAAAAGCGTACAAGCCAACATTCTTTCGCAGATTGGCGACGGCTATGAGGGCCACGATCTTCACTGGGCGACCGTGGCCTTCACTGTAATCGACCCTGGGAAGGACATCGATATCCTCGTTCTTGTTCCTGACCATCTACTGCTCGTCGGCTACCCACGTAATTTCAATTTGAAGAGTGGAGCTGACGGAGTTGGCCTCGGAGGGGACTGCGAGTTCTTGGGTTTCCCCTATGGAGGTGGCTGGAAATCACCGTGGGCAGATCCAGAGCATCCTGGAACTAAAATATGGAAGTGGCTCCCTTTCGTAAAGCACTGCACCCCATCCGGGCTAGTTCAACAAGAGGAGAAATCGATTTGGATTCTGGACGGCATTAACAATGAGGGCCTTTCTGGAGGACCGGTTTTGTACGGCACTGCAGAAAATCAGGAAGTCTTTGCTGTCATTTCGGGGTTCCATCCGGAGCCGTTTGAAGTCTTACCAGCCCCGCCTTCAGGGCAGACTCAGACAAGTTCCATTCCAGATGCTCCGAACCTGCAAGGGGAAGAATCCAACGTGCCAAAGAAGGAAATCGTGAATGCAAACTCCGGTTTCATTCTTGCATTTGACATCCAGCCAGCAATAAAGGCTATCCAGGGCAATCCGATAGGACCGTTACGGCCTGAAGCGATTTCAAAATAGGTTCCGGGTGGCCCGATCGGCCGGTGCATGACAAGGCTACATGGTTACCGTGACGCCCATCCTCCTCATTGCAGCTACGGCCTCATCCTCAAGTTGTTGCCTCCGACTGGCCGTCCACTTTGCGTAATACCTTTCCGTCATGGCCACGGATTCGTGGCCCAGCATCTTGCTCACCTTTTCCAACGGAACTCCGGCCAGGAGCATTTCCACCGCAAAGGTATCGCGCAGCATGTGAGAGTGAAAAGCCATCGGGGCACCAGCCTCATCAGTGAATGCCAGATAGTTATTGAGACGCTGCACCTTCTTGAGCCACTTGGTGATGTTGACGTGCGCGTTGCAGGTCCTCGACCAAAAGAAATAGTCCGGGTGCTCATGTTTGCGTTAGGGAAGGGAATGCAGAGCATCGACCACGTGATCCGGAACAACACACTCCAATCGGCAGGCACCTGGCTTCCTGTTCTGCTTTTTCTGTATCACAGCCGTGAGCCGGTTGCCCTGGAGAGCTGACTTCGGCAGGGACAGAACATCCCCAACGCGGAGGCCCGTCCAACGCTGAACCTGGAAGATCGCCTGGAGATACCGCCCCACCTTCGCGGACTGGTACCGTGCGTCAGCGTCCAGCTTGTGCGTTGCGGCAAGCAACTCTTCGAACTGCTTGGGGGTCAAGGGCCACGTTTGGCTTTCAGATGAAGTGATGGCTTTCAGCATTGAAGTTGGGTTGCGCTTGATGTACTCCATAGCGGTAGCCCACCGGAAAAACGCCTTGATGCGAATCAACAAGGCCGATTGCGTGGTGAGTGCAAGCCGGTTAGCTTTGTCCTTGGCCTCTGGTGACCAAGATGCCCGCCACTCATCCAGGAGAGCGGGCGTCACATCGCTGACGTAGACAACACCCGCCAAAGCAGCCCACTGCCGAAACTTGTTTGCGCTGGACCTGTACTGCCCAACTGATGAATCTCCGGGTGCCTTCATGCCCGCGAGCCACTGCCCTAACGCATCCCCCAACGGCTTGAGCCGGATAGCATCCTTGGCCGCCTCAGATTCTGCAATATTCTGCAATGTGATTTTCACCGGATCCCGCTTGTCCCGTTCGGCTTGGGCAATCCGTTCGGCTTGCTCCCAGGATCGGGTCTTGGCCGATACGTACGTTGTCTTGCCGCCCTCACGAATGTATAGGGATTTGCAACAACTGTACCGTTTCCATTGGGGATTGTCGGCCTTAGGGCACTCTGTGGAGTGGCGCGTAAACACTGATATAGTGAGGTAGGTAAGCGGTTCAGCAATCTTCATCGATGTGTTCCTCCTTCTGCAATTCTTCTGCAAAACGACCTAAGAGAAAGTCAAAATGATGATAATAAAGAGGATAACGCGGCAATATGAGAATTGATGCAATTGTCCTGCGTGAACTACACCTGCCTCTGGTGCGGCCCTTTGAAACCAGCTTTGGCATCACCCGCGAGCGGAGAATTCTGCTGGCCGAGGTTTTGTCAGAGGGGTTGACCGGGTGGGGGGAGTGCACGGCGGGCGAGCGGCCGTTTTTCTCCGCGGAGTCGACCGACGGCGCATGGGCTGTGATTGTGAATGAGCTGGGGCCGATGCTGGCTGCCGAATCGCCGGAGCATGGGGGGGATTGCCCGAAGATCTTCCGCCAGGTGAGGGGCAACTGCATGGCCAAGGAGGCTCTCGAAAATGCGATTTGGGATCTGGAGGCGCGGCGGCTGGGGATTTCGCTTTCGAAGCTGCTGGGCGGGGTGCGGGAAACGATTCCATGCGGGGTTTCGCTGGGGATTCAGGCTTCGATTCCAGAGTTGATGGAGGTGATTGAAAAGGAGCTGGCAGCGGGGTACCAGCGCATCAAGCTGAAGTGCAAGCCGGGCTGGGACGTGGAGGTCTTTGAGCGGGTGCGGCACAAATGGCCGGCCATCATGCTAAGCTGCGATGCTAACTCGGCATACAGGCTGCGGGACGCCGACCACCTGGTGGAGTTTGACGAATTTGACCTGCTGATGATCGAACAGCCGCTTTGGTACGACGATTTCTATTACCACTCGATGCTGCAAAAGCGGTTGCAAACGCCCATTTGCCTGGATGAATCGATCCGCAACCGGAGGGATGCGCTGGCGGCGATCGAGATGGAGTCGTGCCGGATCATCAATATCAAGCTGGGGCGCGTGGGCGGGTTCTCAGAGGCGATTGCGGTGCACAACGCGGCGCAGGAGCGCGGGATTCCGGTGTGGTGCGGGGGGATGCTGGAGAGCGGGGTGGGACGGTCGCACAATATTGCGCTTTCGACGCTTGAAAACTTCAGCTTGCCCGGCGATGTTTCGGCTTCGAAGCGCTATTGGAAAGAGGACATTATCGAGCCGGAGGTTACGGTGACTCCGGAGGGCGAGATTGAAGTTCTGGATACGCCGGGGCGGGGATACGAAGTGCGCACGGAGTTGGTGGAGCGGTTGACAGTGCGCAAGGAGACGATCCGGGCGTTGGAACTGGTGCGGTAGGGACTCAGCCTTTGTGCTTTCCCCAATTGAAGCGGCGGCCGATGATGCCTTTCACAATCCAATGATCGGTGGCGGAGGTGGGGCCTATGCCTACGCCGAAGTTGATCTCCCAATCGGGCGAGACGTTTAGGTCGATGGCGGGGAAGAGCTGCTGCTGCTGATTGTGCAGGCTGGCTATATTGGTGATGCTGCCGTAGTCGGCATAGTACTCGAAGCCGCCGGTGATTTTCTTTGTAAAGTCATAGCTGATTTTGGCGGCGGGCGAGAAGCCTATGCCTAGATTCACGTCGGGTCCGTGCCAGGTGCGCTCGAGAGCGGGATTGACGGCGAAGTACCAGCGGCCGGTGGTTTTATCGACGATGGGGCGAATCTCCCAGGTCCAGGTATCGGGCGAGAAGAGAGCGCGCTGGTAGCCGATCTCAGTGGAGAGGCTGACGCCGACCGGCCAACGCCACTTTTCAGGCACGCGGACACGGGGGCGGATGTGGTCGCCGACCCACTGGACGCCAAGGCCGCTCTGCTCACTGGTGAAGATATAAAAACCCACTTCGGACCAGTCATTGACTCCCTGGGTGATTTCAATGGTTTCGTGCTCGGCGTGATTTGTGGCCGCAATGCCGTCCATGGCGGGATGACCGTCGGCGGTGAAGTTGGAGTGCAGCTCGACCATGGTGGTGCGGGGAGCTACGGTTTCGGCGCCATAGACCTGAATCTCGTAGTTGCCCTGGGCGCGGGCCGCGGGGATGGCTGCACCGAGTATGAGGACGGATATGAGATTGAACTTCAAGAGCGCTCCCGGAATGCTGAGAGAATAATCCCTCAGGGGCTAAAGCCCACGGTTGGTCTTAGCATTTACGTACGGGCTAAAGCCCGTACCCTTCAATGAATGCGTTTTACTGGCAACGAATGCGTTTTGCTGGCCTGGCCGATTGTTTTTTGTTATGCATAGCGAAAGAGAGCCATGAAGCCGGAGTCCATGTGGTCTTGCTGATGGCAGTGGAAGAGGGTGTTGCCGGGGTTGTTGGCGACCAGGTCGGCCTCTAATTCGGTTCCCGCTTCTACAATTACCACATCTTTGTGAACGCCGCTCAGCGATGCGCCGCGGATGGAGACCAGCTCAAAGTTGTGACGATGCAGATGCACGGGGTGGTCGTCCATGCTGCGATTGTCAAAGACCAGCCGGTGGCGCAGGCCTTCTTTGAGGATGATTGGATCGGTATTTGGATACGACTTTCCGTTGATCATCCATCGGTCGAGAGCGCCGTGGCCCTCAAAGCGGGAAGTGAAGATCAAGGGAATCGTCACGTCGGGCGTGCGATGCGCCGGGGGGGGATCCGCAAAGGCGCGATAATCCCAGGTGAGCGCGGACGGCGGAGTGAATTGAGGCTTTGTATTGCGGGCTGCATATTCGACGATTGTGCCCATGCCGGCGTTGCGAAATGCGGTGTGCGGTTCGCCCAGAATCCAGACGCCGGGAGTGTCCATGGAGACGATTGCGCTGATTCGCTCGGCAGGGCCGAGCCGGAGAGCTTCAACCGTTGCCTGCGTGGGTACGGGTGCTCCATCGAGCGTGAGCACCTGAAACTGGTGGCCGGGGAGGGTGAGCCAGTGGATCTCAGTGGCGCTTGAATTGAGAATGTGGAAGAGGACGCGCTGGCCTTCGTGCACCTGGATGGGGGCGTCGTGGCCCAACAGGTGGCCGTTGATGGAGCTGGTGACGTAGTTGACCATGAGAGAGCCGTCGTCGCTGGCGGCATAGTAGGGCTCCCAATCGTGCAGGACCAGAAATTGCTCCTGATCGTAGCTGGCGGGATTCGAGCGAGGCTCTACAAGAAGCACTCCGAACTGTCCGGTATAGAGGCCGTGCTTGAGGTTGCGATTGGCCATGGCATGAGTGTGGTACCAGTGAAGGCCGGAGGGTTTGGGGGTGAAGGTGATGCGGGTGCGGGCGCCGGGAGCGATCATGGGCGAGCCCTCTTCCATGGAGCCGTCCACATCAACGGGGATCCATTGGCCGTGCCAGTGGACGATCTCAGGGCGATCGAGCCGGTTGACGATCTCAATGGTTACAGGTTTGCCTTCTGTGACTCGAAGCAACGGGCCGGGGATCTGTCCGCTATAAGCTGTGGTGCGAATCTTCTTTTTCGGCGCCAGCTCCCAGTCGATCTCTGCGATCTCGATGTGGTAGTCGGGAAGGGAATCCTGTTGGTTTTCAGATGAAGTTGCGGAGGCAGATTGCACAGCACGCGCCCACGCGAAGGCAGTCAGGGAATTATGCGGCGCCAGGAGGGTGGCTGCCAGCGGAGCATTCTTCAGGAACTGACGGCGGGTGGAGAGCCGGCTGGAGGGGAAATCGACAGGCCAGGGATCAAGCGCAGGCATGCTGGTTCTATTTTACCGTCACATTTTTCAACAAGGTACGAGAACCTGAGGGTAGAGCCTGCGAATCGGACAGAATCGGCGATAAAATTGAAATGGCGGGCTAAATCGGCAACCGCCATTTCAATATGAGTCGTTCCCCAGAGCTCAAAAAGCTTGGCGATTTCACTACTACACTTCGCGTGCTGGGCATCTCGATGATGGCGATTGTCATCGGCTTTTCCACGAATCTTCTTATTACCAGGGATTTAGCAGTGCGATGGAAACGTAGGATTGGTACCGCCTTCCCCACCCAGGCGCGATGGATTGCAACAGGAGAATCTTCATGACGGCTGAATTGATCCACCGGCTGCACTTTGCCTTTACTATTACTTTCCACTATCTTTTTCCGCAACTCACCATGGGTCTCGCGCTTCTGATTGTGGTGCTCAAGTCTTATGCACTCAAAACGGGCAGCGAGGAGTGGGATCGCGCGGCCCGTTTCTGGGGACGCATCTTCGGCATTAACTTCGTCTTCGGAGTGGTTACCGGCATTCCCATGGAGTTCGAATTTGGAACGAACTGGGCGCGGTTCTCGCAGCTTTCAGGCGGCGTCATCGGCCAACCCCTGGCTATGGAGGGCGTCTTCAGCTTCTTTTTGGAGTCGGCCTTTCTGGGACTTTTTCTCTACGGCGAGAGGCGCATTTCAAAACTCATGCATTGGTTCTCGTCCGTGATGGTCTTTGTGGGATCGTGGATTTCTGGCTACTTCATCATTGTCACTGATGCCTGGATGCAGCACCCCGTGGCTTACGATCGCCTGCCCAACGGCCAGTTTGAAGTGCTCAGCTTTTGGCAACTTCTTCTCAATCCCTGGGCGTTGCTTCAATACGCACACAATATGACCGGCGCAGTGATCACCGGCTGCTTCGTCATGAGCGCCGTGGGCGCTTTTTATCTGCTGGAGGGGCGGCTGGAGAATTACGGGCGCATCTTTCTCAAGGTCGGCGTCATCGCCGGCGTCATCGCTTCGATCGCTATCATTTTTCCGACCGGCGATCTGCACGGCAAGTATGTCGCGCGCAACCAGCCAGCCGCAATCGCCGCCATGGAGGGTCTATTCCAAACCGAGTCTGGTGCGGGCATGGTGCTCATCGGACAGCCTAACGAGGAGACCGGACTGATTGATAATCCCATCGTCGTCAATGACGCGCTGAGTTTTCTCATCTATGGCACAACCAAGGCCGAAGTTAAAGGCCTCAATCAGATTCCTCACGACCAGTGGCCCACCGCACTGCCTCTGCTCTTTTACGCCTACCACATCATGGCCGGCCTGGGAACCTGGTTCGCGCTGCTCATGATCGTCTCAGCGCTGCTGCTGTGGCGCAAACGGCTTTATAAGACGCGATGGGTTCTGTGGGCGCTGCTGCTCAGCTTCCCGCTGCCATACATTGCCAATACCGCTGGTTGGATGACCGCCGAACTGGGCCGCCAACCCTGGCTTATCTACGGCCTGATGCGCACCAGTGAAGGTTACTCGAACACCGTTTCGGCCAGCAACGGGCTCTTCACACTGATCGGCTTTATGGGCCTCTACACGTTGCTGGGTCTCCTGTTCACCGTTCTCATCTACCGCGAGATCAGTTTCGGCCCGGAGCCGAAAACTGTTTCCTCCGGAGCGGTTCACGCCGATTGAAGATATTTGCAACGCCTTGACGACCTGAGGAGAAGGGAAGTTCGCCATGATGGGTTTTATCTGGTTCTGGCTGGTTGCCGTGATGATCGTGGGCTACGTGGTGCTGGACGGCTTCGACTTGGGCGTGGGTGTGCTTCACCTTTTCCTGGTGCGCACAGAAGCCGAACGCCGCGCCACGCTCGGAAGCATTGGTCCGGTGTGGGACGGCAACGAGGTTTGGCTTCTGGCCGGCGGCGGAACGCTTTACTTCGCCTTTCCGCTTCTGTACGCCTCAGCGTTCAGTGGGTTCTATCTGCCGCTGATGATCGTTCTCTGGCTGCTCGTCCTGCGCGGCGTAAGCGTGGAACTGCGCAATCACATCGACGTGGGGGTCTGGCGCGCACTGCTGGACGGAGTCTTTGGACTCGCAAGCGCGTTGCTCGCTGTCTTTTTCGGAGCAGCGCTGGCCAATGTCCTGCGCGGCGTTCCTCTGCAGGCCGACGGCTACTTCTTTCTGCCCTTGTGGACGAATTGGCAGCCTGGTATTCATCCCGGAATTCTGGACTGGTACACAGTGATTGGCGGCGTGCTGGCGCTGGTGGCGCTTACGCTTCATGGCGCTCTCTGGCTCACCGTCAAGACTTCAGGAGAACTGGCTCAGCGTGCAAGGCGCATCGTTGATCCGCTGTGGCTTTTGCTTGCATCTGTCACGGTCATCAGTCTTATCGCCACGATCACCGTGCGTCCCGTGGGATTGAACAACTACTTTGATTACCCATTTACCTTCGTCATTCCGGCGGGGGTGGTCGCTACGATGGCTGGCATCTGGATTTTGAATCGCAAGGGCCAACCTGTCAAAGCCTTCCTCGCTTCCTGCCTCTACCTGTTCTTTATGCTGGCCGGCGCCTGTTGGAGCCTTTATCCAACGCTTCTCCCCGCTTCCACCGGCTCTGACCGCGACATCACCCTCGCCAGGGCAATCTCTGGCCCGCACACCCTTGCTGTAGGTCTGGCCTGGTGGAGCTTCGGCATGGTGCTTGCAATTTGTTACGAGGTTTTCGTGTACAGCAAGTTCCGCGGAAAAGTTGATCTCCGCACTTGAGTGCACTGACGATCAAGAATAACCGACTTGAAATCCATACGAGAATGCCATGGATTGCTGAGAACTAATGACCGGTGACCTCGGATTACACGGAACTCGGCTCGCCGGTGCCTTGAAACATTACTTCTCCTGCGCCTGCAGGCGTTCCTCGACGATTTCGCAAATCGTGTGAAGCAGCAGTTTGTGCCCCTCCTGGATGCGGGCTGCGGAGGGATTCCGAACTATCAACTCGATATCGGCAATGCCGGTGCAGCGGCCGCCATCCCGACCGAGAAAGGCGATCGAAACGACGCCGGCTTTTTTTGCGGCAATCAAGGCTCGTCGCACGTTTTCGCTCTGGCCGCTGGTCGTAAACGCACACAATACGTCGCCTTTTTTCCCGAAGCATTCAACCTGGCGAGCGAAGAGATCGTCAAACGCATAATCGTTTCCAATTGCTGTTATATCTCCGCCATGCGCAGCGAGTGAGATTGCCGGATAGGGTTTGCGATCGCGATTGAAGCGACAGACAAACTCCGTGGTCATGTGAGAGGCATCCGCCGCGCTGCCACCATTGCCACAGGCCAGCAGTTTATTTCCAGCCAGAAGCGCGGTTGCAATCGCATCGGCTGCCTTGGACACCGGTGCATCCAAGACGACAAGCTCCCCCAGCATCTGCTGCGCGGACTCAATGTTATCTGCGAGATATGAACTCATTCGGCCTCCTGTTTACTATAGAAGTTACCGATGTAGTCGGCAATTCCGTCCTCGAGAGATATGACAATGGTAAGCTCAGCGGAACGGCGGGACGAACTGGATATGCATGACGCGCAACTCGCGATGCGTATCTCTCTGCTGATGGGCGTGGCCATGCTGCTCGGCAAGACGCTCGCCTTTTATCTGACGCATTCGGTCGCAGTCTTCTCCGATGCTGCCGAGTCAGTGATTCACGTGATTGCCGTGGGATTTGCCAGCTTCAGCCTTCGCCTGAGCGCGAAGCCTGCCTCCCTTCACTTCCTCTATGGTTATGAACGCATCGCATTTTTCTCTGCTGGATTCGAGGGCGCCTTGATTGTGATTGCCGCGATCACGATTCTTTACGAATCGATTCGCGAGTGGATTGCAGGGTTGCAATTGCAACATCTGGGCGATGGGGTACTGTTGATTCTGGCGGCAGGAATCCTTAACGCAGCTCTGGGCTACTATCTGTTGCGCGTTGGCCGCCGCACTCATTCGCTGATTCTTGAAGCCGACGGCAAACACGTATTGACCGACAGTTTGACCAGCTTCGGCGTTGTGGGAGGGTTGGGGTTGGTGCTCCTGACCCACTGGCAGCCATTCGATCCGCTAGTGGCCATTGCGGTGGCAGCAAACATTCTCTGGTCAGGAGGCCGTCTGGTGTGGCGCTCCGCAGTTGGGTTGCTGGACTATTCAGACCCTGCCGCCGGCCGAAAGATTCGCGGGCGGCTGGATGCAATCTGTTCAGATCTCAAGATTCAATACCACGGCGTACGCTTCAGGACCACTGGTCGCCGCCAGATTATTGAAGTGCATTTGCTGTTTCCCCGGCAAACATCCGTGAGCAAGGCCCACGGATTGGCAACAATTCTTGAAGAGCGCCTGCCGATTGAGTTGGAAATGCCCGCGGAAGTAATTACCCACCTGGAGTCATTGGAAGACCACGCCAAGGTTCATCACCAGGAGCATTACACTGGCAAGCCTGAGTAGATCCGCATCATTCACTTGAGCGGAGGGCGCCGATTAGAGAAGGAGCTTCCCATTCCGTCCTTGCCGGGGAGGGGTGGGGCGTCGTAGATGTTGATTAGTTCGAATGCGAGATGGAGTGCACATCCCATGAAAAGTTCCGGCAGAGAGATTGAGATTATCGGAGCACCACTTGATCTTGGCCAGCAGCGCCGAGGCGTGGATATGGGTCCCTCAGCCCTGCGCGTGGCGGGGCTGGCTACGAAACTCGAAGCGCTTGGCTACACCGTAACTGATCGCGGCAATGTGGCGGTTCCGGTGGCTGAGATCGCAGATCGCGGTGACGACCGGGCCCGCTTTCTCAACGCGATCGCCAAGAGCGATGAATTGGTCGCAGGCTACGTAAGCGAGGCGCTGAAGCGTCTTGCAATACCACTGGTGGTGGGCGGAGACCACTCTGTGGCTGCAGGCACTGTTGCGGGAGTGGCCCAGCACTTTCGCGCCCTGAAGCAGGCAATCGGTCTGATCTGGATCGACGCTCACTCCGACATCAATACGCCTCAGACGTCCGATTCCGGAAACGTGCACGGCATGCCGTTGGCAGCGGTGTTGGGAATGGGTCCTGAGGCATTGAGCCATCTGTTGGGTTGGTCACCGAAAGTGCTTGCGCAACATGCGGCCCTGGTCGGTATACGAGATGTGGATCCTGGCGAACGCGAGAACATTCGCCGCGCGGGCGTGATGGCCTTTACGATGCGGGACATCGACGAACTCGGCATGCGAGCGGTGATGGAGAAAGCTATCCAAATCGCCAGCGCCGGGACTGCGGGCTATCACGTGTCGCTGGATATGGATTGGGTTGATCCCGAAGAGGCCCCGGGGGTGGGAACTCCTGTTCCGGGCGGGGCCACCTATCGTGAGGCGCATCTGGCGATGGAGATTCTCGCCGATCACGGTGGCATTCTCAGCTTTGAACTGGTCGAAGTGAATCCAATTCTCGACGAGCGGAACCGCACTGCAGACCTTGCCACGGAACTCATTTGCTCGGCATTTGGGAAGAAGATCTTGTAGAGCCTAAGAGACCTCTGATTTAGTTCCATTTCTAACGGGGCGTTCCCTCAGGGGCTAAAGCCCGCGTTTTTCCTGGTTTCCAGTGGCACGGCTGAAGCCGTGCCCTTTCAAAGCCAGGTCGCGAAACAGCCTTTAGTCAGGAGCGAAGCCTAATAGGGCCTTGGCACGAAACTATTGCAGACGAATGGCCAAAATGCTAGAATCCAGACCTGACGGCGGCCTCCCCCTATGCCCAACGATTGCACCTCCAACTTCGAGATGAACAGACGCCGCCATGGCGCGCATTCCATGTCCACGATTGACGTGCCACCCAGCCAAGCCCGGCCCGGGCTTTTTGGCGACTAGCTCCACATCCACTCCAGCAAAGCCGCGCTCCAGCGTATCGCGTCCCCCCACTGCCTCACCGCAGTAGGCGATGCTCCGACCGCAAAAAGTCACTCTTTCAATGCTGCGCCCGAGGAGGATTCCCCATGATCGCCACGCATTCCGCCGACTTTGAGAAAGCCACGGATAGGTCCCAGTTCGGTCCCAGACTGGTTACTTCTCTGCCCGGTCCGCTTGCACAGAAGATGATCGAGGCGGATAAGCGCCTGATCTCGCCGAGCTATACCCGCGGCTATCCCCTGGCTGTCAAGCGCGGTCGAGGAGCCTGGATTGAAGATGTCGACGGCAACCTGTTTCTCGATTTCACTGCGGGAATCGCGGTGAACTCTACCGGTCACTGTCATCCTGAGGTCGTGAAGGCTATCCAGAACCAGTGCGCCGAATTGATTCACATGTCCGGCACCGATTTTTATTACGCGCAAATGCCTGCGCTGGCGGAGCGTCTGTCGGCTATCGCTCCCATGCCTGGTCCACATCGTGTCTATTTTGGCAACTCAGGCGCAGAAGCGGTTGAATGCGCACTGAAGCTTGCGCGCTACCACACCGGACGGCAGCAGATCATCAGCTTCTACGGCAGCTTTCATGGACGCACGATGGGAGCACTCTCGCTTACCGGCTCAAAGATTCAGCAGAAGCGCGGGTTCGCTCCATTCGTGCCCGGCATTACACATATCCAATATCCGAATGCCTATCGCGGGTGCAACGCTGCGCTCCCGACCGAAGAGGCACTGGGGCTTGCGTGTGCGCGTTTTGTCGAAGAGAAACTGTTCAAAACCACGCTGCCACCGGAGGAGGTTGCCGCAATCATTCTGGAACCGATTCAGGGTGAGGGTGGGTACATCGTCGCACCTGACATCTTTCTCCAGGAGATCCGTCGCATCTGCGACCGGCACGGCATCTTGCTCATCGCCGATGAAGTTCAGTCGGGGGCCGGCAGAACCGGAAGATGGTGGGCCATTGAGCACTCCGGCGTGCAGCCCGACATCGTTTGCATCGCCAAAGGGATCGCATCGGGAATGCCGCTCGGGGTGTGCATGGCCCGCGCCGAAGTGATGGATTGGGTGGCCGGCTCGCATGCCAGTACGTTTGGCGGCAATCCAATCTCAATCTCTGCGGCTCTGGTCACCATCGACATCCTGGAACGCGAAGGCTTGCAGAACGCCGTGACCATCGGCGCCGCGATATTGGCGCGCCTCAAGAGCTGGGTGAAGAAGTATCCGAACGTCGGTGATGCTCGTGGCCGCGGACTCATGCTTGCGATTGAACTGGTCGAGGACAAAGAGACGCGCAATCCTGTTTCAGTTTTGCGCGACCGGATTGTTGATCTTGCCTTTCAAAATGGTCTGCTGTTGCTTGGCTGCGGTGAGACGAGCATCCGGCTTTGTCCGTCATTGCTTATCAGCAAGCAGGAAGCGGATATTGCGCTTGACATTCTCGAAGAGTGTATTCAACTTGGGACAGCAGATGGCCGATGAACCCGTAGCCTGGCCTACATCCCACTACCCGAGGGTGATCTTATGACAACTAACCTCGTTACTTCGATTCAACAAGAAGCTCTGCTGCTTCTGGAAGAGCTTGGGGTCGAAGTTGGGCCCTCTGGCGATCTTTCCGTCCACACCCCTATCACCGGAGAAGTGATCGCCAGAATTCGTCAAACCAATTCCGACGAAGCCGCCGCAGCGATCACGACGGCGCACCACGCACACCTGGAGTGGCGGATGGTTCCGGCTCCGAAACGCGGAGAACTTGTAAGGATACTCGGAGAAGAATTGCGCGAAAATCTTCCTGCCCTGGGACGGTTGGTCACCCTGGAAACGGGAAAGATTCTTTCTGAAGGTCGCGGGGAAGTGCAGGAGATGATCGACATCTGCGGCTTTGCCGCGGGTCTATCGCGACAGCTTTCCGGCCTTACGCTCCCATCCGAGCGAGGCGCACACCGGATGATGGAAGCCTGGCATCCGCTGGGGGTTGTGGGGGTGATTTCCGCTTTCAATTTTCCGGTTGCCGTTTGGGCGTGGAATGCCGCGCTTGCCTTGGCATGCGGCGATGCGGTGGTCTGGAAGCCGTCGGAAAAAACGCTTCTTACGGCCCTCGCGACGCATGCAATCTTTCAGCGGGCGGCAGCCAGGTTTGGCGGTGTTCCCAGAGGGTTATCTGCGCTCTTGATCGGCGGCGTGGCGCTGGGCGAGCAGATTGTGGACAATCCACTTGTCCCACTCGTTTCTGCCACAGGCTCAACTGCAATGGGGCGCAAAGTGGCGCCGCGCCTTGCAAGCCGCTTCGCCCGCGCCATCCTCGAACTGGGCGGCAACAATGCCGCGATTGTTTGTCCCACGGCAGACCTCGATCTGACGCTCCGCGCCATCGCTTTCTCTGCAATGGGAACAGCGGGCCAACGGTGTACTACGCTTCGCCGAATTATTGTGCACGAAGCGATTTATGACTCGCTCATGCCAAAGCTGAAACAGGTATACGCATCTGTAATTGTGGGCGATCCCCGCGATGGCGATACGCTCATAGGGCCGCTGATTGACGGGCAAGCCTATGTTGCGATGCAGAGCGCGCTGGATGAGGCGCGAAGTGGAGGAGCATTGGTGATGGGCGGCGAGCGTGTGCTTGAGGATAGGGCGCCCGAGGCGTTCTTTGTCAGGCCGGCGCTCGTTGAAACCTCCCCCGAAGCCGCTGTGGCCAAGCGTGAGACATTTGCACCCATTCTTTACGTGATGAAATACGGCAACTTCAAAGACGCACTTCGAATTCACAACGACGTGCCGCAGGGACTGTCCTCTTCTATCTTCACTAACGACTTGCGCGAAGCCGAACTCTTCCTGTCTGCTGCCGGCTCCGATTGCGGAATCGCCAACGTCAATATTGGTACATCCGGGGCGGAGATCGGCGGAGCCTTCGGGGGAGAGAAAGAGACTGGTGGCGGCCGGGAGTCTGGCTCCGACGCGTGGAAGCAGTACATGCGCCGCGCCACTAACACAATCAACTATGGGACCGAGCTTCCGTTGGCACAGGGAGTCCGCTTCGATATCGAGACGTAACCAAAATTGATTCAGCCTGCTTGAATTCAGCGGCAGATTCGGGAACGGTAAGTCAGGAGACCAGATGGCATTCAAGTTCCAGGGAGTTGATTTCATCGAGTTCGATTCCTTGCTCACGGAGAACGAACGGCTGGTGCGCGACACTACCCGCTCCTTTGTCGAGGACAACGTCATACCCATCATCGAGGAGTGCAACCGTGCCGGCCGGTTTCCGCGGGAGTTGGTTAAACCCATGGGCCAGATGGGCTTCTTTGGCGCCACCATCGACGGCTACGGCTGCCCTGGGATCAGTAATGTCGAGTACGGCCTGCTTATGCAGGAATTGGAGCGCGGCGACTCCGGCATCCGCAGTTTTGTGAGCGTGCAGTCGGCCCTGGTGATGTTTCCGATTTTGACCTTCGGCTCGGACGAGCAGAAAAACTTCTGGCTGCCGAAACTGGCGACCGGAGAGAAGATCGGCTGCTTTGCACTCACTGAACCGGACTTCGGCTCCAACCCCGCCGGCATGCGCACCCGCGCCCGGAAAGACGGGGACACCTACCGTCTCAGCGGCGACAAGATGTGGATTACCTCCGGCTCGATAGCCGACGTCGCCGTCGTATGGGCCAAGCTCGACGATGAGAACGGAGACATTCGTGGCTTTCTTGTCGAGACCGACCGTCCCGGATTTGCAGCAAGCGAGATTCACGGCAAGTGGTCTTTGCGTACGTCCGTCAGCTCGGGGTTGTCGCTTGCCGATGTTCGGATCCCGGCGGACAACATTCTGCCCTTATCCGGCGGGCTGAAATCACCTCTGATGTGCCTCTCTCAGGCGCGCTATGGAATCAGTTGGGGAGCGATCGGCGCGGCTATGTCTTGTTATGACACCGCGCTTCAGTACGCCAAGGAGCGCAAACAGTTTCGCAGCCAGCCGATCGCCTCTCATCAACTGATACAAGACAAACTGGCATGGATGATCACGGAGATTACCAAGGCGCAGTTGCTCTGCCTGCAAGTTGCGCGCCTGAAAGACGCGGGCAAGGTTCAGTTCCAGCATATCTCCATGGCCAAACGGAATAACGTCTGGATGGCGCTGGAATGCGCCCGCATGTCGAGGGATATTCTGGGCGCGGCGGGAATTACCGACGACTATCCGATCATGCGCCACATGATGAATCTTGAAAGTGTGAAGACCTACGAGGGCACCCATGACATTCACGGGCTGATCCTCGGGCAGAGCGTCACTGGAATCCCCGCATTTTGATTGTTTTGGCAGGGACGTCCTAATAACACGATGGAACTACGGGTGGCTGAGGGGGTATCAAGCCGCGGCATTCGCCGCTCGAATCATTGTTATCTCTGCCATCCTGACTCGGTTGAACACTAGCATGGAACTGTGACTCTGTATCCCCCACCCGGTGCCGGGAGGCCGAGTTATTGAAGATGCTGTGTAACTTACGATGCGTTATGTTACACCATAAGAGACAAAGGATGGAGCTAAGAAAATACCCCATGTTTCTTGTAACGCAAATGTGTGAGTAAATTTGTGTGGCGACATTAAATCCCCGTACTATATCAATTGCAATCACTCTTAGATAACCACCTTGAGTTACTAACGCGTTTCTTCACAGCGGCCGATTTCGATGTAATTGAGATGACTCCCGAGTATCCGAGAGTGGATGCAATTTCGGCAAACCGATTATCCCGGAACCTTGCCGGTGATCAACAGCTTTATGGCGACGGATTCAAACTCGAACCCGCTGACGAACGTGCAGCCCGGAGACGCCATCACTTTCAATTTGAGCGTAAGCGGCGATACCTACGATTACATTGATAACATTGGTCCGCTCAGGCTGACAGCCAACGGGGGTGGTTCGGGTGTGAACACCGGGAGTGTGACGGTTACTCCCGCTGAAACGCAGGAGTATAAGCTCTACTCCACAAACGCCACAGGCCGGGCTTCGAGCACAATTCAAATCACGATGCCGAGCACGGTGGTGACTCCGCCTGTCTTTACCCCGCCTGCCGAGGTGCTTACGAATAAGACGACCTATGTGGGGATCAGCACGCCAACTTCCGCAAGGGCGACTATCTACTACACCCTGACCAATGGCGCCACCGGAACGGCGCCGACGACCGCATCGACTCTGTACGTCGGCAGCACCGGCGTGAATGTCGACCACGCAGGGGCCACTCAGACATTGGAGGCCATCGCGGTTGTGAATGGTTACGCTGAGCCCGGCCAGCCGAGCTCGGCGACGTATCCTTATGGAACTGCCACAGCCAAGCCAACCGTCAGCCCTGCAAGTGGGACCTATACCGGGGTCCAGACGGTTACCATCAGCGATACCACCGCAGGCGCGGTAATCTACTACACCACTGACGGAACTACGCCCATCTATCCGATAGGCGGGACGGAGCAGCTTTACACTGCACCTATTACCGTTTCTGCGCCGGAGACTTTGAAAGCTATCGCTTTGGCCCCGGGCTACGGTACCGTTGGGAGAGCCTGGAATTTGCAACAGCCTCTTCGAAATAGCTACTGCCAGATCCTGCGCGGATCGTGCTTCTCGCCGAAAAGTCAAATCACTCCCGTTTCACACCGCGATGAATGGGAACTGCCTAAACTGTCATCAGAGAAGTGCCGACATAACGGCGTATATGGCTCCCGACGGAGAGCGCTCTCCTTTTCCATTGCAATATAGAATCTCGCAAATTTGCGGGGAAGTTTAATGGTATTGCCGGTTCTCATCTCGTAAGTCATTGATTCTAAATATAGATGGCGGAGAGGGAGGGATTCGAACCCCCGATAGCCTTGCGACTATGTCTGATTTCGAGTCAGGTGCATTCAACCGGGCTCTGCCACCTCTCCGCTTGTTTGATTCTTTTCCTACCACTGACTGCAGGACGCAGGCTTGCCTTATTCGCTTCTCCCCACCGTCCGCTTAGCCCTGGAACGATAGACGACGGCTTTCTATGCAGGAAAGTACTTCATCCCAGGCGGTTCTGCGCCCCCTCGGGCGATGGTTGATCGGGTTAGCGGGCTAAACCCATCGTCCACCCTGCCATCACCAGTCTACCGGCCATGGCGTGCCCTAGGCAATACCCACTCTTCCACCTCTAACGCTTGAAAGAGTCGATTACAGGGTGAAAATAATGCGAAATTAAAAGACCGCTGGATTCGATTTATCGCTTGGTCCGGCGGACAATAAGTGGCTGTTGCAGCAGATTGAGTTGCAACTTCAGGCAATCGTTCCAGCCCGCTGCAGCGTACATGTCCGCCTTAAACCATCTTAAGTCGGCAAGACGAGTAATTCATCAATACCCGTCGTGATCTCATGGTTGAAGCGCCGATACGGAATTGACCATCAGAGCGCCGGCGGGTGAAACTGAATTGGACTGCGCTGCATGTTTGAAGAAAGGGAATCAATGCATCGGAAACTTTGGGCAGGAGTGGATATCGGCGGCACCAAAACCGCTGTCGTGCTTTCATCGTCGCCGCCAGAAATACTCAAGCGCATCGAGTTTCCGACGTTGCCGGAACGGGGATCAGAACCAGCAATAAGCGAAATCAAAACTGCAATGCACGCGATGTTAGCAGGACAGAGTGCGACGATGCAGGCGCTCGTGGGAATTGGCATTAGCTGTGGCGGACCACTGGACCGGAACAAAGGTGTAGTTCAAGCGCCTCCCAATCTTCCCACCTGGATTGATATTCCAATAGTGGAGATTCTGACCAGTGAATTCCGATGTCGAACCAGCCTGGAAAACGACGCAAATGCGGGTGCTGTTGCTGAACATCGTTTCGGTGCGGGACGGGGATATCACAACATGGTTTTCCTTACGTTGGGTACGGGTCTTGGAGCGGGAATCATCATTAACGATCGCTTATATTGCGGCGCTAATCATATGGCAGGCGAGATCGGCCACGTGCGCCTGACGCGCGGCGGTCCTGTCGGATATAACAAAGCGGGTTCAGTAGAAGCCTGGGCGAGCGGAGCGGGGATGGCGCAGATTGCTGAACGCGCTCTCAGGGTGGCGCAACGAGGCGGACGAAAGACTGCGCTTCTGAAAAAATTTGAAAGTGGCAGCGTGAGTGCACGGGATGTTGGACTGGCGGCCCAGGCTGGAGATGCCATAGCGAGAAGCATTGTGAGGATGAGCGGCAGAAAGCTGGGCGAGGCCCTGGCTATATTAGTCGATATTCTGAATCCGGAATGCATTGTTATTGGTGGGCTGGCGGTGCGGCTTGGTGAACTGATTCTGGGACCGGCCAGAGTATCGATGCGCAGAGAAGCGCTGGGACCCGCGGCGGCGGTTTGCCGGGTGGTGCCCGCGATGCTCGGTGAAAAAATTGGAGACGTTGCCGCATTGTGTATTGCGATGGATGCAAGCGCGGATCACGCATACGGCGCAGGGAATGCATAACAACAAAATGAAAAGTCGACGGTGATACTCCGGCAGAGTGTCATTCTACTTCTCTCAGCGGCTGTGACAAATTAATTCACGACAACAGATTCAGCATGTAAACGTTGGCTGGCGCTTCTGGCGGGTCACAGAGAAGCTGTGTTCCGGCGATCGCCGATGCGTAGTATTCGATGCCTTGATCTGCCACGTTGAACGGTCCAAGATGCGCGGCGTAAACATCGCGTCCTGCATGAACCGCGGCGATTGATTCCCAACGCAGAGTACCCTGGCGGCGCGTATGCAAAGTTACGGCACTGCCCTCTTCCAACCCAGGGGCGAGGATGAAGATGCGAAGTTCTTCACCGGGTTTAAGCAAAGACGGCCGCGTTGGAATAAACAAACGGGTTGGCACTCCTTTTTCCGGGGCAATGGCTAGCGCATATGCCTGTTCCATCTCTGGAGGCAGTTCGTCGACAAACTCCTTGATGGAAAGCCGAAGCCGTTCAAGTGCTATGCGCACTAACTTGTTCTGCATGGACGCGAGCTGCCCGAGATCATTGCGCGTGGCAATTATATGTTGAAATTCAAGCATAGCGGCGCGCACATTTGGGGCCATGGCAAGCCACAGCGGAATGCCGTGCTGCACAACATCCGCCCGAGCATCCCCCAGCCTGTCTGCGGCTCTCAACTCGACTGCATGTTTCAACACCTGGTCAAGTTTGTGTGCTGTCTCGAGCGCGTCGCAGTAGGGAACCATGAGGCCGACAAAGCCAGCGAAGTATGCGATGCGATCGCGCTCCAAGGCCGTGGGTGCCTGCGATGCTAATTGTCGAAAATGGTCAGCAGTCTTGCTCTGCCTGGGCAGAACCGCAAGTTCCGGTTCAGTTTCCACATAATTGAAGGCTTCGGCGTAGTCGCCGGTTACTTCATTACGATCGGCGAAACCCTCTTTGTCATAGGTGCCCAGAAATGTGGACGAGATAGCATGATCGCGATCGCAGCTATCAAACAGAGTGGCGAGCTTTTCGGCTCGGTCTCCCGAGGCTTGAGCCGCGCAGAAACTACGATAATGATCGGGCGCGGTCAACTCACGGTCCCAACAAGCACGGGTCAAGAAGGTCGCGGTTGGATCGACGATGCGATGACGCCAATGAATGCCGAGGATTCCCTGGCATCCGAAATCATGCGCGCGCTTCATGTCCGACTCGAAGCGACTTGCGCGAAACTGAGGAAACCACATGGACGGATCGTCCTCGAGCCAGGGAATCGGCCAGCGATCACGTACGCCTAATTGGCCGAAGGCCTCATTCACCGAATCCCAGCCAAGCGAGTCGCTCAATGCAGAGAAGACGATATCTTCAGGCAACCGCTGATGCAGAGATTCAAAGTTGTGGGTAACTCCGCCCCAACCGGCCAACACGAGCCGCTTTTGGGGTGCATGACGCTTGAGAAAGTCATGTGCCTGCGCGAAAGGAGTAATCGATAGCGGCACGTTTTTCTTTCGGCTATCCCAGTTTGCGCGCTCATCCTGCCACAGCCATACATAATCGACCATGGGATACCGCTCCAGCAAGTCAGCCAATCTGTGCTCCAACAAGTCGCGTGCTGTTCTGGACTCAATAAAACCTTCGGGATAGGACAGCGCTTCAGAAGGAAGGGCGCGCACAATCTCTACTGGATTCTGATACGGCTCAAACCCGATTCCGGTGCGGATGCCGAGCTCTTCGGCAAAGTTGAAGGCCTTACGCAGCATAGTCGTCGTGCGCCTGGCAATGTCCCAAGTATCCGCGCCTAACCGCGTCGCATCGGCTCCAAACGTGTCGGTATCAAAGAATCGCGCCGCACCCATCTTGAATGTCGAAGTTCTCTGCGGCAGATAGCCCCACGATTCCATCGTCGTATCTTCCAGCGCCGCACGATGACCAACGCCGGCAAACTCGAAAGACAGATACGATTCCGCCATGGGTCGGGGAATATTCTCTGTGTAAACATGCATGCCAAACATATTCAGGCGCATGCGTAACATGGCAGCAAAATATGCCTTGAAATCCTCGTCGTTATAAACGCTGATGCAGTTAAGAAAATCCGGCCATGGCAACAACCCTCGCACGGCAAAACGCGGTGAAGCGTTCCACGGCAGACCCTGTTCGGGTAGATGCAATCCGTCAGGGGGCCGGATCGGCGCCATCGCGCCATCGATGCCGAAGACCATGCCTTGCCGCTCCAGGAAGTCGAATACGGCATAAAGAAGAGCCTGCTCACTGGCTGCGTGGAATGCTGTACCGCGGCTTGTGCGTGCGATCTCATACTCTTCAGTTTGCTTGAAACGAGAGGCATCGACAGTCAGAGTAATCTCAAACGCTGTGCCACCATCGGTGGCTTCGACAATGATGCCGGGCGATTTCAAAGCGCGCAGTCCGCTCAGGAGCTCCCGTTCTGCAAGGCGCGTCTTGACTCCATCTGCCGAAAGCGTGCGGATCGTGATTCGCTTTGCGTCTTCGCTGTGGGACTGAATGGAATTGCTCCCTATTAAGCTGCCAGCCGAGAACATTGCACTGGTTTTCAAAAACTCTCTTCGATCCATAAGAAACATCTCCCGTTCTGCAGATTGGTGCGCGGCGGATTATTAAAGTTACCAAAACAGATTACGACATCTACCTGGCCACGAGCATCTATGATAAGCCGGCATATAAATTAGGCTCTTCAAGCCTGGCGCGATTCGATCGATAAAAGGAATTGAATTGCTTGTGCTCCCATTGGTTACTCGATGAGCACTGTAGTGCAGAACAATTTCCGCGTCTCTCATTGAAGGCAGTAACTTCCAAAGCTTTCCTCTTAGTTAGTATCCAGAAGTCGAAGAACAAGGTATAGCTTCTTCGATCAGGTCATGAACGAGTTATATTGTATATAAACATACTAGACGCGCAAAACTGGATCCTAGTACACTAAGTATGACGTCGAAAATGCGATGAAAGCACGGCGAGAATGCGGTGTCAGAGAGCGGGTTACTAACTAGGCCCAACGTACATTGCATTATTTTCGATAGGGCTCTATCGGTTTTTCATTTCGACCTGTCCGACCAGCAGTTGAGGCTCAAGAATCCGACCATTCTATGATTTTAATTGTGATACCATTTACAGTATTCAGAACGTTGTCAATTCATTCTTATGTAGCTTGATGAAAGCTGTGAACTAGGCTCTTTTTGGAGAGCGAAGCTATCTATCTGGAGGGCTTAATCCGTGCAAAAAATAGGGATTATCATGAATGGCGTCACTGGACGCATGGGCACGAATCAGCATTTGGAGCGGTCTATCGTTGCCATTCGCCGGCAGGGAGGGGTAAAACTAAGCGACGGCCGCCAGTTTTTGCCGGACCCGGTCCTGCTTGGCCGCAATGCGGATAAATTGACGGAGCTGGCGCGCAGATATGAGATCGATCGCTGGAGCACCAGTCTCGATGAATGCCTCTCTGATCCCGAAAACATCATTTACTTTGATGCGCAGGCAACTTCGCTTCGTCCCGATGCGGTGCGCAAAGCATTGGCTGCCGGAAAGCACGTCTATTGCGAAAAGCCGCTTGGCGATGACCTTGAGCAAGCCGTGGAACTGGCCCGGATCGCGACTGCGGCCGGACTTAAACATGGCATTGTGCAGGATAAGTTATTCCTCCCCGGCTTGCTTAAACTCAAGGGCCTGATTCAAAGTGGTGTTTTAGGACGCATTCTTTCAGTGCGGGGTGAGTTTGGCTACTGGGTATTTGAGGGTGGGCCGCAGGCTGCGCAGAGACCTTCCTGGAACTACAGGAAGGAGGATGGCGGAGGAATCATTCTGGATATGTTTCCGCACTGGCAGTATGTTCTGGATGGTCTTTTCAGCCCAATAACTGCGGTGTCGTGCCTGGCTGCAACACATATTCCGGAACGCGTGGATGAAAAAGGGGCAGCCTATGTTGCTACTGCGGATGATGCGGCCTACGCGACCTTTCGGCTAGAGGGAGGGGTTATCGTGCAGTTGAATTCGTCATGGTGCACGCGCGTGCATCGCGATGAATTGTTGATGCTGCAGGTTGACGGCGATCAAGGGAGTGCCGTGGCTGGACTACGCGAATGTGAAATTCAGCTGAGAGCTGCGACGCCGCGCGCGCAATGGAATCCTGACGCACCGGACGAAAATAAATACCTCGAAGGCTGGCAGAAGATTTGGGCCACGGAGAAGTATGAGAACGCCTTCAAGATTCAATGGGAGATGTATCTCAGGCATGTGCTGGAAGATGCACCATTTCCGCATGACTTTCTGCAGGCTGCTCGTGGTATTCAAGTGGCTCAAGCTGGTTTGCGGTCATGGAGAGAGCGCAAGTGGGAGGATATTTCTCCATTGACAATGGAGTCCTGAGGGAGCCTGGTGCAGATTCACTTTTCATTCTTGATCAGCCGCGGTTATGGAGGCAGCACACGATGACCATGCCGGAACTCTCTCGTCTAAGTCTGAATCAGATTACTACGGAGAATTACACGCTCAAGGAAACCGTGGATGCTTGCGTGGCCGAGGATATCGAATGGATCGGCGCGTGGCGGCACAAGATTGGACCCGTCGCCACGGCTGCCCGGATTATTCAGGACGCCGGTTTGCGCGTTTCCAGTCTTTGCCGCGGAGGATTTTTTCCTGCTGCTACTGCCGGCGAGCGAAGACTGCGAGTGGAAGATAATCTGCACGCGATCGACGAAGCAGCTGCGATTGGAACTGATTTGATTGTGCTGGTTTGCGGCCCCGCGCCGGATCGTGATCTTGATGCGGCCCGCGCGATTGTTGTGGAGGGAATCAGCCACATTGTCGACCATGCGCGCCAGTGTGGAGTTCGCCTGGGCATTGAGCCGCTGCATCCCATGTATGCCGCCGAGCGCTCCGTTATCGTCACTCTGAATCAAGCCAACCAAATTGCCGAGCAATTTGACACGGCTACCGTCGGTGTGGTCGTGGACGCATACCACGTCTGGTGGGATCCGCAAGTGTACGTAGAGATTGCGCGTGCGGGCCGGCGCATTTTTGCATTTCATGTATCTGACTGGATGGTTCCAACCAACAGCCTGCTGATGAGCCGCGGGATGATGGGCCAGGGCGTGATCGAACTCCGCCGCCTGCGATGCGCCGCGGAAGTAGCTGGATACCGCGGCCCCATTGAAGTGGAGATATTCAACGATGAAATCTGGCGCACACCGGTGAGGGAAGTCGTCGCGACGGTTCGGCATAGTTATATGGCTGCGGTTTAGATATGAGGAGCATAATGGATAAAACTGCGGAAGACGGCGGAGAATCGGCGAGGGGCGCATCACTGTGAATAAAAAAGCCGCCAGGCCGATTGCCCTTGTCTCTTCCAATGCCATTCTCTTCGAATCGTTCTTCGACGCCGGACTCGTGAGCCGCCTGACGCAGGTGACTGATTGGAAACGTAATCCGGCACGCACCGTGACGCCCGCATTGCGGAAGGCTCTGCGCAGTGCTGAAGCGCTTATCACCACATGGGACAGCCCGCCGTTTTTTCCTGAAGAACTTTTGGATTGGGCGCCTTCATTGCGCGTGATTTCGCATTGTGGGGGCAGCGTCAAGACGCATTTTGCGCGCCCGCTCTTCGAACGCCTGGTGATTACCAATGCATCCGATCCGATGGCCCGCCACGTTGCCGAGCTGGCGGTCACTTTTCTTCTCTATCTTGCTCGAGATGTGGATCGCTATCGCGAACTTCTGCGCCGCCCTTCGAATGATATTTATGAGCAGATGCATCTTTCCGGGGGCGACCAGCAGACTATTCTCGGCCGCGAAGTGGGAATGATTGGTTTTGGACGGATCGGGCGCGCCATTCAAGAGCTCCTGTTGCCTTTCGGTACTCGACTCCTGTTGCATGACCCATATCTTGATCCCGCCACTGCTCCTCCGTTGGTACGCTTCGCGACCTTGGAAGAAGTTCTTACCGCCTCGAAGTTTCTTATCCTTGCTGCCGGCCTGACCGGTGAGACGGCTGGGTTGCTGAATCGCAAGCGGCTGCGGTTGTTGCCCAAGGGAGCGGCGATCATCAATGTTGCTCGCGGAGGAATTATCGATCTAGATGCCCTCACGTCAATGGTTCTTCGTGGCCGGTTGTGCTGCGCGCTCGATGTGACCGATCCGCTTGAACCGTTGCCCGTGCGCCATCCGCTGCGAAGGGCGGAGGGCGCCATTCTCACTCCGCATGTGGGCGCTATATCGCGATCTGTGCGTCATGCGATTGCCTCTGTGATTCTCTCGGACATTCAACGGTTTTTCTCCGGTGAGCCGGTGGAGAATCAAGTAACTGCGGCGATGCTCGACCGGATGACTTAATGATGAAAATTAGTTTTTCTACTCTCGCCTGCCCCTCGTGGACGATGACAACCGTGATCGAGCAAGCCCATGCGCTCGGCTATGACGGCATCGAGTTGCGCTTTATAGAGGATAGCGATCGTCTTTGGGAGCTACCCGAGTTGAGCGGATCAGGACTGAAGCAGACGCGCGACCGGCTTGCTTCTATTGGACTCAAAATTCCCTGCGTGGATACAAGCTGCTTTTTTCATTTTCCGGAAGAGAGTCGGCGTCTGCAGTCGCTGGAGATGGGCCGCGCGATGGTAGATCTCGCCTTCTCGCTTGGAGCGCCGGGCATTCGCGTCTTTGGAGACCGAGTGCAGCCGGGAGCAGATTTGCCTTCGACGGCTGCCTGGGTCGCCGATGGAATTCATCAGCTCGCGGAATTCGCACGGCCCGCGGGTGTCGAAGTCTGGCTTGAAAGTCACGGCGAATTCGCGCGCGGTTCTGAGACCATGAGCGTGCTGCGTGCCGCCGATTGCGCCAACACCGGCATATTGTGGGATCCGCTGAATGCCTACTCGGAATTTGGCGAAGAACTGGGCGACGGCTGGTCGCGGGTTGCGTCAGTCGTGCGCCACGTGCACATCAAGGATGCTCACCGGATCGATGGCGCTCTGTCGAGCGAACCCTGGAACCCGGTGCTCATTGGAGAAGGCGATTTTCCCGCTCACGAATTGGTTGCGCTGCTCCGCCAACAAGGCTACCAGCGATTTGTTTCCCTGGAATGGGAGAAGCGCTGGCACCCGCACATCCCTGATCCGGAGATTGCATTACCGCACTTCATCCAATGGATGCGCGCGGCGTTAGAGAGTTGAGCGAAGCCTTATCATCAGCTCCTTATCATCAACGTCGGTCAAAGTGTTATTCGGAAAGTTTTGCTGATCATTCGTTTTTGCCGGCCATCAGAACGGCATTGTCAATTAGAGGTTTTACCACCCATTCATTGGAGTAATTCATGAAGACCGCGAACCCGCTGGATTTTATCATTATCGTTCTCTACATGCTGGCCATGGTGAGCATCGGGTTTATCTTCATGCGCTTCAACAAGGGCGCTTCGGATTACTTCAAAGGGGGCAACCGCATTCCCTGGCTGGTAGCGGGACTGAGCTGCTTCATGAGCGGTTTCAGCGCCTGGACCTTCACCGGAGCGGCCGGCATTGCTTATCGCGACGGCGTTGTCATCGTTTTGCTCTACATTGGAAATGCGCTGACGTTCCTCCTGGGCTATTTCGTCTTTGCGCAGCGATGGCGCCGCACTCGAATCACAACCACTATGGCTTACCTGGTGGAGCGCTTCGACGAGCCCACCCGCCAGACTTTTTCCGTCTGCACCGTGTTCTTGCAGCTCTTCACGGGGTCCAGCGTTCTATATGGATTGGGACTGATGGCGGCTTCAACCTGTGGATTTCCCATCGTCTGGACCATTGTTGCCTCAGGGGCCCTGGTTCTCTTGTACTGCATGTTGGGCGGACTTTGGGCGGTGGTGGCTGCCGACTTTCTTCAGGCCATGATCCTCCTGCCTTTTTGCCTGGTTCTGATGGGCGCGGCTCTAATCCGGGTAGGCGGCTTTTCCGGACTTTATCATTCTCTTCCACCTGAGATGGTCTCTCTCCATCTGCATGGAGTTTACAACTGGACCTACGTCGTGAGTTGGGCGCTGATGACCAGCGTGGGCTATAACACAGGAGTCATGGCGCAACGCTACTACAGTGTGGATAATGAGCGCTCGGCGAAGAAGGTTGCCTTGCTCTGCTTTGTGCTCTTTATCCTGGGATCGTTCATTTGGTTCATTCCACCGATGGCCATGCGCGTCGTCTATCCAGACCTGGCAAGGGTGCTGCCGAGTTATGCCAATCCGCATGAGGCTGCCTTTGCTGCCGCCAGCCTCACGTTGCTGCCCAACGGACTGATCGGGATTATGCTGGCTGCCATGTTCAGTTCGGCCATGGCAAATCTTTCAGGAATGTTCAATCTGAATGCGGGCATTATGGCAAAAGACGTCTACCAAACGCATTTTGCACCTCGTGCGGGGGAACGGACCATGCTTCGTGTGGGTTGGATAGCGACCGCAGTGGTGGCCATCTCAGTAACTGCCCTCGCGGTTCTAATGGCCATCTCGGGGAAGAGCATATTTTCAGTGATGGTTACCTTTAATACCATTCTCGCGTTGGCCTACGGGCCGCCCGCCCTTCTGGGCCTGGTGATCAAGAAGACGCCACACTGGTCGGGCATGGCATCGTTCCTTGCCGGCCTCGCGTTTGGCACTATCGGCACCTTCGTTTTCGACTGGGGCCTGGTGAAGAACGTGGTGATTGTCGGTCCCATCTCTATATTCATATTTATTGCCAGCCGATGGTTTGACCGGCCTGGAAATCCGCAGGTGGAACGCCGCGAGAAACTTTTTGTGCGGTTGGCGACTCCTATCGATGTGAATCGCGAGTTGGCTGGAACGACCGATCAGACTACGCGTGTATTTCGCTTTCTCAGCCGCGCCACTGGTGCTGTTGGTTTGCTCGCCCTGTTGCTTCTGTTTACCGTGCACCCGTCCGACCAAGGTGTGGTGCTTGCCTACTCCGGAATCACGCTTATCGTCGCGATTGCCTTGACCTTCGTTCGAGGCAAAGAGACGGCAAAGGGCTCATGAACGGAAGCCGGAGCCAATCAGCCTGATGAATCTCCCTCTGGGCGGTCGGGTGTAAATTCATGAGGAATAACCTGGTTAAGAGATGCATCTTGACAAATCGAGTATATTGGTCATAAATATGACCAGTAGTCATAGATGCCTACTAGTCTGAAATGAGTAAGGGTCAACATATTCGAATCACCGGATTGGCCAAAGCTGTCGGCGCGGCATCCGGACGCAGCGAAAACGGCATAGGACGCCGTGAACGGCGCGCAGCGGAGACGCGCGTGCGGCTGTTCAGGTGCGCTCTACAACTGATTGCCGAGCGCGGTTACACCAACGTTACGGTGGAAGACATTACCGAGGCAGCCGACGTCGGCAAAGGGACTTTCTTCAATTATTTCGAAACCAAGGATCACGTGCTGGGTGTGATGGCGGAGATTCAGCTTAGCAAGGTAAGAGAAGCTGCTTCACTTGCCGGGGAAGGCAAGCAAAAGATTCAGTCCGTGTTGCACCGGCTCGTAATGCTGCTTGCCGAAGAACCTGGCCACAGTCCCGCCCTGGCCCGCGCCATGATCTCATCCTTTCTGGCTAGCGAGGGGGTTCGCGCCATCATTGATCGCAACATGCGGGAAGGCCGCAAGGCGATTGCTGAGATTGTGGCGGCGGGGCAAGAGCGCGGCGAGATCGATGAGAAGTTGAAGAAGAACAAAATCGCGATCCAACTCCAGCAAATGCTGATGGGAACCGTCCTGCTCTGGTCGTTGCATGGGAAGCCCGCGCTTGATGCGTGGGTCGAAGACAGCTTTCAACATCTGTGGAGGGCGATCGCCTTCTCCAATCAAGAGTCGAAGCCATGAATTGCATTCTTCGTACTGCCGTCCTGATTATGCTGGCCAGCTTGAGTTCAAGCGAGGCCGGCTTCGCGCAGCAAACCCCGTACCGGCTAACCCTGCAGGGTGCGATTCAAAAGGCGCTCCAGGCCAATCTCAACGTGCTGGTTGCCGGGACAAGAGTCGATGAAGCCCAAGGTACGCGAGAGCGGCGCCTGTCTGCGGCCCTGCTGCCACGCGTAACTGCGCAAACCTATGCCAACTATCAAAACCGCGACCTGCGCGCCTTCGGTATCTCTTTGCCGCCCATCCCGGGTTTCGCGGGACTCCCGAGCGTGGTGGGGCCGTTTTCAAACTACGATTTCAGGGTTTATGCGCAGCAGAACGTGGTTGATCTGGAGAGCTATCGCGGATTGAAGGCCAGTGAGCGGGCTCTCGATGCAAACAAAATGGACGCGCAGGACGCGCGCGATCTGATTGTTCGTGCGATTGCAACTCTCTATCTCAATGCGCAATCCGCTGAGGCGCGCGTGAATTCCGCACAATCGCGAGTGACGGACTCAAGCACCCTGTTGAAACTGGCCGGGGACAAGCATGAGGCGGGAACGGCGACGGGTGTGGACGTTTTGCGAGCGCAGGTGCAGCTTGCCAATGACAGGCAGGCGCTGCTCGTGGCCCAGAATCAGGTGAAACAGTCGCTGCTGAGTTTGGCACGGAACCTGGGAATGAATCCGGGCACGCCGTTGGAGCTTGCTGAGCCACTTGATTACAAATCTCTGCCCCAGCCTGAATCTGAGGGTCTTGTCGGCGCGGCGCTGCTCGCTCGAGCCGATTATCTTTCGCTTGCCAGCCAGCGTGCGAGCCTGGTGGAGCAGGAGAGTGCCAGCCGTGCTCGCTACTATCCGAAGTTGAGCGTAAACGGCAACTTCGGAGGGATTGGGCGCAGTATTGGCGGTGTAGCCCCGACGGGGTTAATCCAGGGCCAGATCGACTTCACAGTTTTCGATCACGACCGCAACGGCGAGGCAGAGGAACTGGCCAGCCGCGTAAAGCGCATCGACGATCAGATCGCCGATCTGCGGCGCGGAATCGATGAGGATATTCGCGAGGCGCTGCTGAATCTGGATTCCGCGGCCGAGCAGGTGGCAGTTGCCCGGGAAGGTCAGGATCTGGCGCAGCGGGAACTTGAAATGGCGCGGGACCGTTTTCAGGCGGGCACGGCCAACAATGTAGAGGTGGTGACTGCTCAGGACGAGCTGGCCCGCGCAGAAGAGAATTATATTCTGGCCGTTTCAAGCCACGTAGACGCGAAGTGCGCCCTCGCTCGCGCCATGGGCGATACGGAGAAAAACCTATTGCAGTTAATGGGGAATCCATAGGCGGTTTTTGTCGATTGGGGAACAAGTTGTATCAACGGTCGCGAGGTTTGCTTTTATGAAACGAGTAATACCAGTTCTAATTGTGTTGGCCGCTGCGATTGCTGCCGGAGTGTATTTTTATCCGCGGTTGATGAAAAAGCCGGCGCCCGCGAATGAACTCACGCTCTCCGGCAACATTGAAGCGCATGAAAGCCTGGTGAGCTTCAAGGTGCAGGGGCGCATCGTCGACCTTCCTGTCGAGGAAGGCCAGCAGGTGAAGCAAGGCGATCTGCTGGCACGCCTGGACGATGCCGACTACAAGCAGAAGGTGCGGATTGACGAGGCTGGCGTTCGCGTGCGCGAATCGGACCTTGCGCTGACTCTGGCCGGAACACGCGAGCAGGAAGTGAAGGCATCGCGGCAGTCCGTGCTGGATGCGCAGGCGGATCTGGATGAGAAGAAGATCGACAACAAGCGCGCACTGCAGCTTTTTGCCAAGGATGAAGTCTCTGCTCAGGATCGTGACCTGGCAGCAACGGCGCTGAAGCGCGCCGAGGCGACGTTCAAAGCGGCTCAGCAGCGTTACAACGAGGCCGTCGAGGGCAGCCGCAAGGAAGATATCGCCATTGCGCGCGCCAATCTGAGCCAGGCCAACGCCAACCTGGGACTGTCACAAGTCAACCTGTATTACGGCACTTTGCGCGCACCCTCTGCAGGCGTGATCACCGTTCGCCAGGTTGAAATTGGAGAGGTGGTTTCGCCCGGCACTCCCGTGGTCACACTCGCCGATCTCGACCACATCTGGCTTCGTGCGTACATTTCCGAGACCGACCTGGGCAGCATTCACTGGGGCGAGGAAGCTACCATCGCCACCGATACCTATCCCGGCAAGCAGTACCACGGGCGCATTTCATTTATCTCTTCGAGCGCCGAGTTCACGCCCAAGAGCGTGCAGACTTATACGGAACGGGTCACGCTGGTCTACCGCATCAAGATCGATATCGACAATCCGAATCGCGAACTCAAACCCGGCATGCCCGCGGACGCTCACCTGGTTCTGGCTGCAAGCAGGCCTGACACGCAGACCACTGCACCGGCTCAGGCAAAGTAGTGATGGATCAACCCAAGCACGCGATCGTTGCTGAGGGGCTAACCAAGAGCTTTCCCGGCGTGCGCGCCGTGGATGCGCTCAGCTTCGATGTGGGCGCAGGAGAGATATTCGGCCTGGTTGGTCCGGATGGGGCAGGGAAGACGACCGCGTTGCGCATGCTGGCGGGCATCATGCCGCCGGACGCGGGCAACGCTACAGTTGCAGGCTTTGATGTGGTTCACGATCCGGAAGGCGCCAAGCACGCTCTCAGTTATATGCCGCAGCGATTTGGTCTCTATGAAGACCTGACCGTGGATGAAAATATCCGCTTCTATGCCGATTTATTCGGAGTGCGAAAAACCGAACGGGAAGGCCGCTCGATGGAACTGCTTCAGGCTGCGGGCATGAGCGAGTTTCGCAAGCGGCTGGCAGGCAAACTTTCAGGCGGCATGAAGCAAAAGCTCGGCCTGGTTTGCGCTCTCATTCATCGGCCTAAGGTGATTCTGCTCGATGAGCCGACCACCGGCGTCGACCCCGTTTCGCGCCGCGACTTTTGGCGCATTCTTTACGACCTGGCTGCGGAAGGGGTCGCCATTCTCACTTCCACGGCTTATTTGGATGAAGCCGAGCGCTGCCATCGCGTCGCGCTTCTGAACCAGGGCAAGCTGCTCTTTTGCGATACGCCGGCAAACCTCAAGGCTGCATTAGGCAAGGACGTTTTATCGATCACCTCTGCCGATCCGCGCAGCTTGCGCAGCCAACTCGAGCATGCGGAGGGAATCTCAAGCTTGGTTCTCACTGGCGACGGCCTGCACATCGTTGTGGATGATGCGGTCCGCCGTATTCCAGAATTTGCGGCACGGTTGAAGAGATTAAATGTGCCCTTCGACGCCATTCAACAAGTGGCGCCAACCATCGAAGACCTCTTTGTCGATGCAGTTGAAAGCGGAGCGTCGCGCCATGCCTGAACAAAATGAATCAGTCGTGGTGGAGAACCTGGTCAAGCGCTTCGGCGATTTTGTGGCCGTCGACCGAATCAATCTCAATATCAGAAAAGGCGAAGTTTTTGGATTCCTTGGACCGAACGGGGCCGGCAAGTCCACCACCATCCGCATGCTTTGCGGATTGCTGAAGCCAACCTCGGGCAGTGCACAGGTTGCCGGCTTTGATGTTGCGCGGGAACCGGAAGCCGTGCGGCAGAACATCGGCTATATGTCGCAGAAGTTTTCACTCTATAACGATCTCAAGGTCATCGAAAACCTGCGGCTCTTTGCGGGTCTCTACAGCGTGCCCGCGAAAAATCTCCAAGAACGGATCGAATGGGCTCTCACGATGGCAAACCTCAAGGGCCAGGAGAACCTCATCACCGGCACACTCCCGGGCGGATGGAAACAGCGGCTGGCACTTGGCTGCGCGGTGCTGCACAGGCCGCCCATTCTTTTTCTCGACGAGCCTACCTCCGGCGTCGATCCCATCTCGAGACGCCAGTTCTGGGATTTAATTCAACAGATGGCGGCGGAGGGCGTGACAGTTTTTGTGACCACGCATTATATGGAGGAGGCAGAGTACTGCGGTCGACTGGCACTTATCTTTCGCGGAAAGATTGTGGCGTTGGGGACGCCTTCGGAACTGAAGCGTGACTCAATGAAAGGCGAGTTGCTGCTCATCGAGTGTGAGCCCTTGGGAAAGGCCGTGGAAGCGTTGCAATCGGCGCCGGAGGTGATGGATGCCGCGGTGTTCGGAAACGCGCTGCATCTGGTGGTGCCGAATGCCGCAGCCGTCATTCCACGCATGGAGAGATTTCTTTCCAGCCGCGGAATTTCTGTCAGCCACATTGAGAAGATTCGGCCGAGTCTTGAAGACGTTTTTGTTTCGCTGACCATGGCGGGAAATGCCGCAGAGGGGCGCAAAGCATGAACTTCACTCGTTTGCTGGCCGTGGCAAGAAAAGAAGTGGTGCAGATCCTTCGCGACTCGCGCAGCTTGCTTATCGTCGTCCTCATGCCCGTGACCTTGATGTTGCTCTTTGGTTATGGCGTCAACCTTGATTTGAAGGGGCTGCCGATTTATGTGTACGACCAGAACGGCAGCCAGCAGAGCCAGGACTTGCTTAAACATTTCCAATCAAGCGAATATTTTCACGTAGCGCGCGTGGTAAGCGATTATCCGGCGATTACAAAAGCACTGGACGATGGCCACGCCAAGATGGGGATTGTGATCCCGTGGGATTTTTCATTGCAACTCAGCCGCGGCGGTCCTGTTCAAATTCAGGCTCTGGTGGATGCAACGGACGACAACACGGCCAATGTGCTGATGGGATATGCGCAAGCAGTCGTTCAGGGTTATTCGTCGGAGATTCAAGTTAATTGGCTTCGCCAGCGCGGCCAGGCGATCCAGCCAGCCGCGGTAAGCGTGGAAACGCGCACCTGGTACAACGAAGACCTCGAAAGCAGCGCCTTCATCGTTCCCGGCGTGCTGGCACTGGTTATGTCAGTGATCGGCGCGTTCCTCACTTCGCTGACCATCGCGCGCGAGTGGGAGCGTGGTTCGATGGAGCAGTTGATCTCCACTCCGGTGAGCGCGATGGAGATCATGCTGGGCAAATTGGCGCCGTACTTCGTGATCGGCATCTTCGACGTTGTGGTTTGTTCAGTGATCGCGATCAACTGGTTCCACGTGCCTTTTCGCGGCTCATATCTCACATTGCTGATCAGCTCCGCGCTGTTTCTTGTAGTTGTGCTTTCGCTCGGATTTCTGATCTCCGTGCTCGCCAAGAACCAGTTCGCCGCCAGCCAGATTGCGCTGCTGGTTACGTTTCTTCCCGCGTTCCTGCTGTCGGGGTTTCTGTTCCCCATCGAACAAATGCCCCTGGTTTTGCAAATTATCACGCGCGTTCTTCCGGCGCGCTATTACGTTTCACTGCTGAAGAAGATCTTCCTCAAGGGAACTCCGACCGCCTTGCTCTATGCCGATCTGATTCCACTGGCCGTGTTTGCACTGGTGCTGGCGACGCTGGCAACGCGCAGCTTCCACAAGAGGCTGGAGTAGGCACCTGCGGTGCGGCTAAACGCTCGCTATTCGCTCGCAGTAGATTCTTGTCGGATAACTACGAACGCTTTGCGGTGATATCAAGGTTATGAATTAGCGAGTGATTGAAGAATGGAGGGAACGAAATGCTTGGCCGCCTGAAGCAGATGTTGATCAAGGAGTTCATTCAGGTGTTCCGCGACAAGCGCACGCGGTTTATCCTCATTGGCCCACCGATTATCCAGATGCTGGTTTTTGGTTACGCAGCTACGTTTGAAATCCATCATGTTCCTACGGTGGTGCTCGACCTGGATCACAGTCAGGAGAGCCGCGAGTTGATTTCGCGATTTACGTCGAGCCCTTATTTCGACGTGCAGCGGCAACTGACTGACTCAGGGCAGATTCGCGATCTCATCGATCGTGGCCAGACCACCGTAGGTTTGGAGATCGATGCCGGCTTTGCTCAAAAGCTGCGCGGCGGCCAGACCGCGCCGCTGCAAGTGATTGTGGACGCGACCAACTCGAACACCGCACTGATCGCCTCCAGTTACATTTCACAGATCGCGATCGGCTTTGCACAGACATATCAGAGGGATCGGATCTATCGGATTGCGCCCCAGATGGTGGAGCAAATGCCGACGGTCGAACTGGAGGCTCGGCCGTGGTATAACCCGGGATTGAGCAGCCGGTGGTTCTTTGTGCCGGGAGTGATCGGCAGTCTGACGCTGGTGCTGGTGATTACGCTGACGGCTTTTGCGGTGGTTCGGGAGCGCGAGATCGGTACTCTCGAACAGATCATGGTCACACCCATCCGTCCCATCGAATTTATTCTCGGCAAAACGCTGCCGTTCTTCATTATTGGCCTGTTCGACGTTTCACTGATTGCGACGGTTGGAACGCTCTGGTTTCAAATTCCATTCCGCGGCAATATTCTTGTGTTGCTAGCAGGTTCAGTGCTTTTTCTTCTTTGTATGTTGGGCGTGGGGTTGCTCATCTCCACCGTTTCTTCCACACAACAGCAAGCGATGGTGACCGCATTTTTCTTCATCATGCCCGCCATCAGTTTTTCAGGGTTTGGATTTCCCATCAGCACCATGCCGCAGTGGCTGCAATATTTCACCTATCTCATTCCACTGCGCTATTTTCTGGTCGTGCTGCGTGGCGTTTATCTAAAGGGAGTGGGCATGGAGATTCTGTGGCCGCAGATGGCTGCCATGGCTGGGCTTGGAGTTAGCCTGCTGACTATCGCTATTCTTCGTTTCCACAAGGCGCTGGATTAGAGCAGTTCTCCTCAAGGATTAGAGTGAGCGTGGACCGGGAGGTCCACGCAACAGCCGGCCGGGAGGCCAGCGATACCTATCCTGCCAAGTCCGGTATTCTTTCGACCAGCGGAGAGTCACTCTATACCTATGGGCGGAATGTTCTAGCTTTTCACGCGTTCGGCAAAGTGCCGGGCGAGTTCTTTCACATTGCGACGCAGATCGTACTGTTGAAGGATGCGCTTTCGCCCATTGCGGGAAAAGCGCTCGCGCAAAGCGGCATCATCCATCAATTTTGCCAGGGCCTCGACCAGCGCATCCAGATCGGAAGGCGCAACCAGCAAACCGTCGGTGCCATTTCGGATTAACTCCGGAATGCCGGTGATTTGCGTTGAGACGCAGGGAATCCCCATGGCCATGGCCTCCATCAGCACCACCGGAAGCCCTTCGGCAAAGCTGGGAAGGCAGAACAGGTCAGCCACAGCGTAAAAAGTGCGAATGCGATCCTGGTTCATCGCGCCTTCGAAAATGACGTAGTCGACGATTCTGTTCTGTGCGACTCGCTTGCGCAGCGAAGCCTCATCGGGGCCGCTGCCCAACAGGCGAAGCCGCACGCGGCGCCCTTGCTGCGTCAGGCGTTCCACTGCATCGATCAATATGTGCTGCCCTTTGGCCGGTGTGAGACGGCCGACGCAGAGGATATCAAAGAATTCCTTCGCAGTCTTCTCAGGCGGTGGCGAGAAGAGCTGCGGATCGACGCCAAGCCGCGAGACGATGAACTTATTCCAGAAGATATGGGGAGAGAGCATCATCAACTGGCTGCGGGCAAAGTTGCTGATGCAGATGATAAAGTCAGCCGCCGCAATTTTTTGCGCAAGGTACTGACCTTTTTCATCGTAGAACTCACCGGGTCCGTGGAGAGTCATCGAGAACCCAAATCCGAAGACAGTGTGAACATACAAGCCCACTGTCGCAGCCTGCTGCGCGAGATGGCAATGGAGGTGCGCCAGCCGCTGTCGGCGCATCCATCGGCCCACCATCAGAGCTTCAGTGAAATACATCAAGCTGAAGGACAGTTTCTTCAGGTCCAGTCCGCCCAGGCGGAAAGCTAACCGAAGGCCTCGCCAGTAGCCGATGAAGTTTCGTAAAAGAGCGAGCAAATGAGCGTTTACGGCGCCAGTGAGGCCGTGATCCTTGACGCAGTACGTGCGCATGGCTTCCGCGGCTTCATCGTCCGTCATTTGATCCGCAGTTCGGTCAGGCGGATTGACGGAGGCGGTCTCAATTCGCAAACCCAGGGCGCGAAGCGCAAGAACCTCCCGAAGGACAAAAATCATCGAAAGGGTTGGATAGGTGCTGACCAGGTAGGCGAGGGAGATGGCAGGTGCTACTGAGGACGGTTGCGTGCCGGGTACATCGATCTTGCCAGTATCTGACATACCGTTTGTCCTTGCAGTTGAGAGGCGAATGCTCAAAACGGCTCTCAAAAAGTATAAAGCTTTTGCTATATCTCGCGATAGAAACTAGTGAGGGGGAATTTTATTTGATCTTCATTTCCATCACCCTCTGGATTGGAATTCGACCGGTAATGGCACACACAGGTTAAAATCAAAGCTTCCAGCGCCTTCGCACTCACGAATGCATCTTGTTATTAGTCCGGTTTCCTTATGATGGAATTTCACATTTCACGAACTGCGCGTGACCGCTACCAGTTTGAGGATTCCCTTTTCTCTTTTACTGGGAACGTCGTATTCGCCAATCTCGCCGGAGCCCGCGAGTTTGCCAGGCGCATGAATCTGGTGCGCGACGTCGAAAGGCATCCCGAGCGGGCGGTGCATGCAGGCGCGCTTTACGCCATGGGCCTGATCGACGAGGCCAGCCACGTGCTGATGGCGCGCTATCGCGAGCAATTCGACCCCGGGGTAATGACCTCGGCGCTGGAATGGTTCTCATCGCAGGTGGGCTCTGAAGAACTGGACAAGCTGCTGCTCACCTTTGTTGAGCAGTTTCCTGGTTCAAGCGTGATTCGTGGCCTGGAGACGCCGCGGCAATGGTTGGCCGACTCGACCGACGGCACTCCCCATCGGGCCGCGGCATTCGAGGAACTAATGCTGCTGTGGACAGCCAACCGCAACGAAGCCTTCCAGCCTTTCGAGGAACTATTCACGGAGATTACTCTGTCCGAGAAGACCGTTTACCGCCAGGTAGCGCGGCAGTTGCCGGAGTACTTTGCTACCAGGCCTCTGGTACCGATTGCCGACTCAAAACCTGTAAGTCTGCTGGAGTTGCTGCGCGCGCCAGCAGTGGGCTCACCCCGCTCACTCAGCGACCAGCTTGCCCTGATTCGCCGGCTCTGGAAGCCGCTGCTGGGCGATAGCCTTGAGCGCTTGCTGCTGATGGCCGGCGAGGTTCTGCATGAAGAAGAGCTTGCAATCTGGATGCAGTTCAATCCACCAGGTTCGCAGGCTGCCTTGGCAGCGCGCCGTGGCCAGAAACAGCGCGGTCAATCTGTGGTCAGCCATTCCGAGGTTCCGGTTTTCGGCGACCCGGTGCACGAGTATGAGAAGTTCAGCCAGGATACGGCGTGGATGCCTACGGCAGTACTGATTGCCAAGAGTACTTACGTATGGCTGGCGCAGTTGAGTAAGCAATATGGTCGCGCAATCACGCGGCTGGATGAGATTCCCGACGAGGCGCTTGAAGAACTGGCTCGGCGTGGACTCAATTCATTGTGGCTGATCGGAATTTGGGAACGCAGCCGCGCATCGAAGACCATCAAGCAGCTCTGCGGCAATCAGGACGCAGTGGCTTCAGCCTATTCGCTCTTCGACTATCGCATCGCCGAGGACCTTGGCGGGGAGGCGGCTTACACCAACCTGCGCGACCGCGCCTATCGGCACGGAATCAGGCTGGCCAGCGATATGGTGCCAAACCATATGGGCATCGATTCGCCCTGGGTGGTCGAGCATCCCGATTGGTTTATCTCACGGCCGGATTCGCCTTACCCCGCCTACAGTTTTAACGGCCCCGATCTCTCCCAGGATGGCCGCGTGGAGATCAAGATCGAGGACCACTACTTCGAGCAGTCGGATGCAGCAGTCGTCTTTCGCCGTCGCGACCGCGCCAGTGGCGAGACACGCTACATTTACCACGGCAACGACGGCACCAGCTTTCCCTGGAATGATACGGCACAGCTGGACTACCTAAATGCGGCGGTACGAGAGCAGGTGATCCAGACCATTCTGTATGTTGCGAGGCTGTTTCCGGTGATCCGCTTCGATGCCGCTATGACGCTTGCCAAGCGGCATTTTCATCGGCTCTGGTTTCCCGGACCAGGTGCGAGTGGCGCAATTCCATCGCGCGCGGAATTCGGGATGAGCCAGGCTGAGTTTGACCGCTGCATGCCGCATGAGTTCTGGCGCGAGGTAGTGGATCGCGTGGCTGCCGAGGTTCCAGGCACTCTGCTGCTGGCTGAGGCCTTCTGGCTCATGGAAGGCTATTTCGTCCGCACCCTGGGCATGCACCGCGTTTACAACAGCGCTTTCATGAACATGATGCGCGACGAGGAGAACGCCAAGTACCGCTCGGTCATCAAGAACACTCTCGAATTCGATCCCGATATCATGAAGCGCTACGTCAACTTCATGAGCAATCCTGACGAGCGCACGGCAATCGACCAATTTGGCACGGGCGATAAATGCTTTGGCGTGGCCGCGGTGATGGCTACGCTGCCGGGGTTGCCGATGTTTGGCCATGGGCAGATTGAGGGATTCACCGAGAAATATGGGATGGAGTATCAGCGCCCTCGCTACGACGAAACTCCAGACCAGGGGCTCGTTGAGCGCCACCAGCGTGAGATCGCCCCTCTGTTGCAGCGCCGCTGGCTTTTCGCCGAAAGCAGCAACTTTCTGCTTTATGACTTCTACCAGAATTCCGGTGCAGTGGACGAGAACGTCTTTGCTTACTCCAACCGCAACGGCGGCGAGCGGGCGCTGGTGGTCTATAACAACCGTTATGGCACAGCGCATGGGACCATCCACTTTTCCGCTGCTTACGCCGACAAGGGCGCGGGGCGGCTTCACCGGCGAGCGCTGAGCGAAGGTCTCGGTCTAAACCCCGCTTCAGGCGCCGTGATCGCCTGGCGCGATTCGTTGACGGGTCTCGAATACCTGCGCAGCGCGAATGATTTGTCGGAGCGCGGACTCAATCTCAACCTGCACGCCTATCAGTGCCACGTTTTTCTGGACTGGCGCGAGCTGTACGCATCTGCAGAAAAGCCCTGGGACCGGCTATCGAATCAGCTCAACGGACGCGGCGTTCCCAATCTCGACGATGCACTGGTGAACCTGGAACTGCGGCCCGTGCACGATGCGCTTCGGCAGCAACTGGATCCGGCGGTTGTGCGGCTGCTTGCTGACCTGGCAGAGCATCCGAAGGTACCTTCCGCCAAAGTCAGTAAGACAATTGAACAGCAAAGGCGTGAATTCTCTGAAATGGCATGGACGCGCTGCGAGACCTTCCTGCACGAGGCGCAGACGGCCTACGCATCGCGTATTGCTGGAGCAAACAAACTGACGGGTGCAGGTCAGCCGGTCGACCCGGTGCTGCTGGCCACCGCATTTCACCAGCGTTTAAGCGCTGTTCTTCACATTCCGGCTGCCGAGGCACAGTTTCCGGAGCCGTGGACCGTTGCCGCCCGCCGAATGCTTCCCAGTTCAAGCCCGCAGTTTGCGGCCACGGCAATGTGGGGTCCGGTCTTCGGGTGGTGCGTGCTGGAGTTGCTGGCCAAATCGATCGACGCGGAAAAGCCGGAGCGGGTGGCGCTGGACCTCTTTGATCGTCTGCGGTTGCGGGAGCCGTTCGCCCGGGCTTTTGCCGCGCTCGGATTCGAAGCAGAGGAAGGATGGCGTGCTGCGGCACGGATCAAGGTGTTGCTGCTCAGCAGAGCTGGTATTGGCCAAAGGGTAGCGACGCAGATCAAAGTCAAGGACTCGATTACTGAGCAAAAACCCACCGTCATGATTGGTGCTGATGTGCCTCAAGAGGGAATTGAGTCCGGGAAACCCGAGAAGGGCAAACCGGCTGCAGCCGAGCTGGTGGTGATGGACGAGGAAACGGGGTCGCTTATGCCTGATTTGTGGCTTGATCCAGACGTTCGGTGGCTGACCGGCGTGCACGAGGCTCAGGGGCAGGATTACCTGGTTCGTGAGCCGTATGAGGAGTTGCTCTGGTGGCTGCAATTGCCCGGGATTCTGCGCCTGGCAGGCGAGCAGGCGGTGAACCGCAAAGCAGCGAAGGAGATGAGCGAGACCGTCGAAGAGGCTCTCAATAAGGCTGAGTCTTGCGGCTATCGTATCGACGCGCTTCAAGGACTTTCCACGGTTCCGCAGACATCAGAAGAGCAGGAACTGGTAAGCGAATCGGAGGCGGCAGAAAAGGAAAAGCCGCAGACCATTCTACGAGTTCCATAAGAAACTTCACATTGATTTGTCCCAACCGCCTGCGACCCGTAGAATCACAAGAGGGCCGACGGCGAAGCTGCCCGGATCGGCACCTTAGGCTGAGATGAACCAAGAGGAACCAGGGATTTCAATTCAGGCGCAGGCGGTTTCGCCGGCGTGGATTAGAATCGAACGAGCGCGGCATCCCCAGCGGCCATACCCCATGGATTTTATCGAGCGGATCTTTACGGATTTCAGCGAGATTCACGGGGATCGTGCCTATGGCGACGACGAGGCCGTGGCTTGCGGCATGGCGCGGCTGGGCTCGGATCAAGTGATGGTCATCGCCAACCGCAAGGGCGGCAGCACCAAGGAACGGGTGCGGCGCAACTTTGGCATGCCTCATCCCGAGGGCTACCGCAAGGCGCTGCGATGCATGAAGCTCGCAGAGAAGTTTGGCCGGCCGGTGATCAGCCTGATCGACCTGCCGGGCGCTTATCCCGGCCTGGGCGCCGAAGAACGAGGCCAGGCGGAGGCCATTGCACGAAATCTTCGCGAGATGGCGCGGTTGCGCGTGCCCACGATTTCAGTCATCAGCGGCGAGGGTGGATCGGGCGGGGCGCTTGCCCTGGCCGTCAGTGACCGCGTACTGATTCTCGAGAATGCGCTCTACTTTGTGATTACACCGGAGTCCTGCGCGGCCATCATGTGGCGCGACGCGGCGAATAAGCAGTTGGCTGCCGAGGCCATGCGTATCTCCGCGCCCGAGGTTGCAGCGCTGGGATGCGTGGACGAGATTATTCCCGAACCGCCGGGAGGCGTGCACACTGACCGCGAGGCGGGCTGCGGACTGCTGGGCGGCGCGCTGAAGAAGCACCTGGCCGAGCTGAAAACTATGCCCGTCGAAGAAATGATTGCCGCACGACAGAAGAAATTCCGCAATATCGCCCAGTTCTATACGGAAGGCTAGACGCGATGAGCACTCCCCAGGGGAAATCCAACTCTGGCGGCCGGTTCAGGGCCTACGTGCAATTTGTTGCCGCGGTCCTCTACTTCTTTCTGGCCGAGGGACTGGCGCGGCACGGTGCGCGAGGACTGGCGAGCGAGCAGTGGTTTCCACTGGCTGAGCAAGCGATACTAGCGTTCCTCCTGCTGCTGGGCTACTCGGGAATGGGCTTCTGGCTCAACCGACAGATGCATCCGCTGAGCGAACAGGGATTGCCGCGCCGGACGGGTTGGCCGTGTGAGGCGGGGTTAGGACTCGCCGTTGGCTGGTCGCTGGCGGTGGTCTGCGTGCTGCCTTTGGTTCTGGTTGGCGGCATCGCTATTTTTCTCGAGCTTCAACCTTCCGCTTGGGGCTGGTTGCTGGCCGATGCGGCATTCTTTGCGCTGGCCGCACTGGTGGAAGAGATTGCCTTCCGCGGATATGGGTTTCAGCGCTTTGCTCATGCGGTTGGGCCGCTAGGAGCGGCGCTGGGCTTTGCGGCGTTCTATGCCATTGTGCAGGCGCTTCTGCCAGGATCGAGCCACGCCAGCGTTGCCGTTGCTGTGGTCTTCAGCCTGCTGCTCTCTACCGCTTACCTGCGCACCCGCGCTCTTTGGCTAAGTTGGGGACTCAACTTCGGATGGAAGGCCAGCCGCGCGCTGGTCTTCGGACTGGCGGTTTCCGGGGTCAACAGCCATTCTCCGGTGGTGCAGGGCGATCCTATGGGACCGTTCTGGATTACAGGCGGAGCATTCGGGCTGGATGGCAGTTGGATTACGTTCGTGGTGCTTCTGGCGGCGCTGCCGGTGGTCTTTCGGGTTACGAGTGAACTGAACTTCCGCTATAACGCGCCGGTGATTGTGGCTGGAGGGATTCCAGTTGATCTGGACGCTGCCGCGCGGCGACAACATGAGGCCGCTATGGGACTGGCTGCCGAGCCTGCGGTGATGGGACCGGGACTGGTGCAGATCAACCCGGTTTCCACGCCACCGCAAAATCAAGACAAGTCAGCTTAAAATCATGATTCCCTCAGGGGCTAAAGCCCTCCTTATTTTGCTTGATTTGTGTACGGGCTGAAGCCCGTACACTTCAAAATAGCCAACTACTGGACAAGCAGCCGCTTAAGGCAGGACATGCGGCGCTTGAGGTAGACTGAGAGGAGCGAGTCCCGCTCACCTCAGTTGATCAAGAGGCAGGCAAAGGACCGCGCCGTTGAAGCCGTCCGCATGAGTGGACGTGTGCAGAGACAATCCCAGAAGGAGAACTACAGACAGATGGCCAAGATTGCAAAAACAGGCGACCGCAAGAAGGAAATGGACACGACGAAGTCGACCGACTGTCCCAAGTGCAAAAAGCCGACGCGCATCGTCAAGCGCGTAAAGGACCGCGAGCGCGGCATTCCCGGCGGAGTTTATATTTCATGCTCTGCGTGCGACTTTTACGAGAAACTTTAAGCGTCGCTTGAGGTTTGGAACGGAAGAAAAGCCTGGCGAAATGCCGGGCTTTTTCGCGTTTTGGATATAATTTTGAACGAAAAACAACCGTTTTTGTACATAGATATTCGGGTGAGTATAGAATGTAACTTGCAGATAATATTATGGTTATGAGGATATTTTCCTCGAAAAAAAGCTACGAAAAGAAGAAAGGGACCCCCCGGGGGAGGGTCACTCGGCGGGTTTTGGCGGCGCGGGCTGGGTACGGATGCCGGCGGCTACCTGGGCGGCGTAGAGAAGGCGGGCCCCGGCAGAGCCAGAGATCGATCCGCGGAGCATGCCGTGGGCGACACAGGCGACGAAGTCGCGGACGTTTTCATTGCTGGTGAGCAGGGGAATGGCAAGGCAATAGGCCTTATCGGCACTCTCTAACGCAGATTCGTCGTCTTTGCCTTGTCTTTTTGCCCGTTTGTAAGCGCGCATATAGTCGTCAATGCATTCGACGAGGCTGGGGTTTTCCGGTTCAGAATCGTCTTTTGCAATCGTGGTTGGGGCGGGTGAGGCTTGAGTGGTTTCGGTCATACGGGTTTCTCCCTTGACGGCTGGATTACGGCCGTTTTCTTTATTGTGCGGGAAGGCAGGGTAATTATCTGCAAATGGCTGGCGGAGAGTTGTAGACACCCCATCCTTCCGCGAAAAGCTGCGGAAGGATGGGGTGACAGGGGCATTCACCGCGTCCCTATGGGACGCGAAAATCGAATTGGGGCGCGGTCCCCTATTTTCATTTCTTCCCTCCGGGAAGAGGTGTGAGCCGTTGCCGGACGCAAAAACGGCGGAAGGATGGGGTGTCAGGACGATTAGGGAACGCTGGCCGACTTACGGGGAGTAATTCTGTGAAGGATGAAGCTTTTGAACCTTCTCAGGCCGAGGTCGGTGCTCTCCCAGGTGCCCAAAGGCGAGGCACCTGGGCACCCATCTTTAATCTTTATTGGTTGTTCCCACTTCCCCCTGCACCTGGGCCACCCACCTGCGGATACAAGTGCGGGCGTGGACGCCCACACCACAGCCGGTCTGGAGACCGGCGCTACACCGGCAATTACTTCTGGCTCTTGCGCAGTATCTCTTCCAGGCGCTTGCGGTCGTCGATATCTTCTACGCTGCCGTACCAGCGAAGGATGTCCCCGGATGGCCCACGAAGCGGCGATCCTCGGGAGCGCATCCACCTCCATTCCCGGGAAGAGTTTTTCACTCTGTACTCGACATCGATGGGAGATCCGGACTGTAGTCCCTCGCGCAGCTTTCTCATCGTAGGCTCTACATCCTCCGGATGCAGGGCCTCAAGCCATCCCAGGTTGCGGGTTTTTTCCTTGCTCAACCCTGTGATCAACGACCACCGGGAACTTACGTCGAGATTATTACCCTCCGAATCCATCACCCATGGAATTTCGGGATTGAGTTCAACCAGATTTCTCAAGTGTTCTTCGCTCTCGCGGAGTGCCTGTTCGGCACGTTTTCGTTCTGTAATATCCATGACCATCACAGAAACGCCGATTACTTCTCCCGCCTCGTCCAGGGCCGGCTGATACGACACCAGGTTGGTTGCGTCCGGCTCCTCTGGATTGTTTGAAGGCCTGCAAAACTCAATGCCCTGGAGCGCTTCGCCCTTGAATGCGCGACGGAGAGCGGACTCAATGCTGGGAAACACATTTGGAATCATTTCCTGGACTGTTCTTCCCAGGTAAGATGACACCGGAGCGCCATTCATATCGGCAAGCTTTTTATTGATGCTGACATAGCGACAATTTAGATCAAGAAAACACAGGCCCACGGGAGCGCCGTCATAGATGGCCTGCAACTGGGCCAGGCGTTGCGTGGGCAGGGCTTCAAGACTGGAGACAACCCATCCATCCCCATGTATGGACAACGCTGTGGATAGCTTATGTGGCGCGGCCTCGAGCAGAAGGGGAATCCCATCGGCCGTTACAGGGCGGCCATAGAACCATCCCTGGCCCTGCGCGCAGCCGAGCCAGAGGAGCATCTCCGCCTGCTCCTCGGTTTCCACGCCCTCTGCCAGGGTGGTCAGGCCGAGGCTGTGTCCCAGGCCTATGATCGCCGCCACGATCTTGCGGCTTCCGCGCGTGTTGGTCATGGAGATTACAAAGCTGCGATCGACCTTCAACTCATCGAATGGGAGCATTTGGAGCTGGCGCAGATTCGAAAATCCAGTTCCAAAATCGTCCATTGCCAGGCGGCAGCCGCTCTCTTTCAATTCGCGAATAATCATTTGCGCCGATTGAAAGTTTTCAGCAAGGGCGCTTTCGGTGATTTCAATTGTCAACCTTCTCAGAGGAAAGCCGGCTTTTTCAGTAGCTTCACAAATCTGTCGGGGGAGAGTCAGATCGCGCAACTGGGTGGGCGAAACATTGACCGACAGCCGCAAGGGCTCGGGCAAGAGCGGAGCTGAGAGGAATGCCTTACGCGTGATCTGCTGGGTCAGCAATCCTATCAGACCGTTCTCTTCTGCCAGGGAAATGAAATTTTCCGGCAGGACCAAGCCGAACTGCGGATGTCGCCAGCGCGCCAAAACTTCAAAGCCGGTCACGAGACCGGTGTGAAGTTCAACTGCGGGCTGAAAGCAGGGCTCAAGCTCATCGTGATCGAGGGCCTGGCGTACCTCGGCGATATCCACGCGAGGGGACATGCGCAATAGTGTACCTGCCGATTGGACAAAAAATCTGCCCACTTCGATACAGAAGCGATATAGCTTGAGAAAGCCAAATGGCTGTCCTCGTTTTGCCCTGCGGCAAGCGATCTAAATTCCTTAAGATCAATAACATGAGAAGATCCTTATCGCAATTTTATAGTTCTGGCGGTAATCTCTTTGCAACCGGTAGCGCGCTTCTTCCGGGCGGTGGTCTGGCGGTGAAGCGGTAGTTATGTTCGCAACCCCGGGGGTTTTTCAAACGAACAGGAGGTATGGAGGATGATTCGAGGTTTAGTTGTTGTAGCCGGCTCAATGGCATTTGCAGCGGCGATTTCAAACGGGATCGCAAGCGGACAGATGGTGGCTAACAGCGCAATTCAAAACGATCCGGCGAAGGAGGCGCTTTGCGCCGCGAGAGCGGATGTGAAGCCGGTTCCGTTCGTGATCGACCAGAACTATGTGAATAGCGCCAGAGCCGCTCATCCGGAGACTACGTTCGTGGCGGAGGACGGCATTGTTCCCGTTCTGGTTGAGTGCCGCGCGAACGAGCGGACGGGGGTGTTCGAGATGGACTCGCTGAGTTACGAGGAAAACCAGTACTGGCACCTGGCGAGGCCGGAGCCGTTTGCGCCCGAGGCCGATCAGGCCTGGCAGGGACAGGCGGACAATGTGTGTTTCAAGGCGGCTCGGGAGAAGGTGAATCGAGAGGATTTCGATCATAGTTTCGGCAACACGACAGAGGTGAATGTGATCACGCTGAACGTGGCGCCGTGGTACCAGCCCGGCGTGAGGGTTGCCGGGATGAAGGCGGAACGATGGGACATCGCGGTGGTGGGGAAGTTGTTCTATAAGTCGTCTGGGGCTGATTTGACGGCTTACCGCGCCGTTTGTCTGCTTTCGCCGGGGCTGGAAGTGAAAGCGGTTGAGGCGAAAGTGGAGAGCGCGGAGCGAGAGCTGAAGATGGAGACGCGGTTTGAAGCTCCTTTCCGGAAGTAAGGGAGGCGAGCAAGGTAGTGGATCAATTTGAAGAAGACGTTCCTCAGGCGGCGCCATTTCAAAGCGTCGACTTATCCAGGGGTTCCTTCGGGGTCGGGCGCTAGAGGGCTGCGGCCATTTCTCTCAGGATTGCTTCGGCGGCTTCTGCGGGATCGGGAGCCTGGGTGATGGGGCGGCCTACGACCAGATAGCTGGCGCCCTGGCGCAGGGCTTCGGCTGGGGTGGCAATGCGCTTCTGGTCGGCTGTTTCGGCACCGGCGGGACGGATGCCGGGGGTGACCAGTACGCCTGCTGGGCCGGTGAGGGCGCGCAGGGATGCGACCTCCTTCGGGGAGCAGACGAAGCCGCTGATTCCGGATTCCAGACCCATTTTGGCTAGCAAATTTACCTGGGCGGCGAGGTCGCGGCTGACGCCGACTGCGGTCAGTTGGGCCGCGTCCATGCTGGTGAGTACGGTTACGGCTAGAAGTTGGGGAGGGTCGCTTAGGCCTTCGAGGGCTGCGTGGGCGGCGGAGAGCATGGCGGGGCCACCGGCGGCGTGAAGGGTGAGCATGCGGACGCCGAGAGATGCGGCTGAGCGGACCGCTGCGGCTACGGTATTGGGAATGTCGTGGAGCTTGAGATCGAGAAAGACGGAGTGTCCGCGCTTAATGAGCGGTTCGAGGACGGCAGGACCGGCGTTGATGAACAGCTCCAAACCTACCTTGAACCAGCTGCATTGGCCCTCTAGATTGTTGACTAAGGCGATGGCTGAATGGGCATCGGATACGTCGAGGGCTACGATGAGGCGACGGCGGGCCTCTTCCAAAGAGTCAGACTGGCGGGCGGTTGCGAAGGTGGGATTCATCCGTTCGGGGATGGGCATAACCTCATCTTAAAGCATTGGTTCTTTTGCGGGTAGAACGGATTTCGAGCGGGAATCCTATGAACTATTCTGATTAAGTGCCTACGGGAGACTGATTCTCATGGATTCATCCTGTGGCGGAACGCGTTTGAACTATTTATCCGGTCTTGTTGGGTTGGAACGGGAGAAAAATAAATGGAAGAGCAACCACAGATCCTTCGACTTCGCTGCGCTCCGCTCAGGATGACAATTTTATGTGTGGGGACGCTTGGGAGGACGGCGTTCAAGTGTTCAATTCCTACGGGTCAGCATCAATAAGATTAAGAGGGAGATTTGAAGTTGAAGAAGCGGGCAATTTGGTTACGCGGGTGGGGATGGGGAGTTGTGCTGATGGCGGCGAGCCTGGCTGCGGCATCCGAGGTGCATACGAATCCGCTGAACCGCGACCCGCTGGTGCGGGAGGCATTTGAGCACTACTATAATCTCGACTACCCGGGGGCAATCGAGCGTTTTGAGCGCGTTAAGACGGCGCATCCGGGCGATCCGATGGCCACGGCGCTGCTGATGGATGCGGTGGTCTTTCAGGAGCTGTACCAGCACGATCTGCTGGATACTACGTTCTATGCCAACGACGGGTTTTTGACGGGGCGTCACGCCATCCAAGAGGATCCAAAGACGCGCGATCGCATCCTGGGGCTGGGTGACGAGGCTATTCGCGAGGCCGATTGGCGGATCAACAAGAATCCGAATGATGTGGATGCGCTCTATGCGCGGGCCTGGGTGCGGGCGCTTGAATGCACTTACCTGGCGATGGTGCAGCGGGGGTTTGGCGCTGGATTCCATTTGGCCATCAAGGCCAAGGACGACGATGCGCGCGTGCTTGAGCTGGACCCGGATTATGTGGACGCGAAACTGGTGGTGGGGGTCTACGAGTACGTGGTGGGAGCGTTGCCCTGGCCCTTCAAACTGCTGATTGGCTTTGCTGGCATCACTGGATCAAAGACCAAAGGTCTGGAGATGCTGAACGATGCCGGCAGACGTGGCGTGATTACCAGCGTGGAGGCGCGCACGGCCATTGCGCTGTTTTTACGCCGGGAGGCGAGGTATAAAGAGGCGATCCAGGTGATTCGCGGATTGAAAAGAGAGTATCCGCACGATTTTCTTTTCTGTCTGGAAGAGGCCAACCTGCGCAAGGATGACGGCGAAGGGATGGCTGCCGTGGATGCATATCGGGAGATTGTGGCCGCGAATGCCAAGCCCGGATATTTTTATTCGGCACGAATGGAGCTGGCCTACTTTGGCCAGGGCGATGCTCTTCGCGGGCAGCGGCATTTTGGCGAGGCGGCACAATCGTACGAGCAGGCTGCATGGACCGAGAATGCGGGGCCGGAGCTGAAGATTCGGTCGCTGGTGGATGCAGGCGAGTGCCGTGACTTGAACGGCGAGCGCCAGTTGGCGGTGAGAGATTATCAGGCGGCAATCAATGCCGGCCCCGAGACTTCTCGCGCGGGGACGGCCAGGAAGTATTTGCGCAACGCTTATACCGGGAAATGATCGTTTGTCCAATCATCCGGTTTTGTGCGAATTCCCGGTTTGGTGTGAAGGGTAGCTTTTTGGGTTCCTGCATAAATGAGTCGTTGCGCCGTCCCGACGGGACTCCGTAATTAATTTGTGAAATTCCATCCCCCCACGCTAAAGCGCGGGGCTAACAAACTCTGCGCCTCCGGCGCGATTGCGCGGATATTAATTATGCATTTCTCATTAAAGCCCGTCCCCTTCAACAAAGTGGAACCACTACCTGCTCAATGTCGTATCTTCGTCGTGGTGGGGTTTTCCGGAGGGGGGGCGAGGATGGCCGTCTTTTGTACTCAGTGCGGAACGGGGCTGCCGAACAGCGCGCGTTTCTGCTCCAATTGCGGCATGGTGATTCCACTCACGCATGCGATTCCGGGCGGGCCGCTGGTTCGTCCGCGCGTGGGACGGCAGATTGCCGGGGTTTGCATTGCCCTGGCGCAGGCGTACGGCTGGGATCTTGCGTTGGTTCGCATCTTGACGGTGGTCGGGTTCTTCTTTTCAGGGGGATTGGTGGCGGTGGCTTACCTGGCTTGCTGGATCGGGATTCCCGAGGAGCCGTTGGTGCTGCCTTGAGCGATGCTCGCAACCTTAAGCGCCCCTTGCACCCGTGAGCTATCCTTGTGGACATGAAGAGTTTTGCTGCAGCCGATGGAGCTAAGCTGAGTTATTGGGATACCGGGGCGGGGATGCCGGTGGTATTTCTGCATCCCACGCCGCTCGATCATGATTATTGGCGCCCGATGGTGGAAGAACTGACCGGGGTGCGCGCCATTGTTGCCGATCTGCGCGGACATGGCGCGTCGGAGTTGGGGCCGAACCTGCCGGTGGGGAACTTTGCGCGCGTTCCCGATGCGCCAGTGCTGACCATTGGGCAACTTGCCGACGATACTCTTGCTCTGCTCGATCATCTTGAGGTGCCGGAGGCGGTATTTGTTGGCTGCTCGATTGGCGGCTATACGCTGCTGGAACTGTGGCGTAAGGCTCCCGGGCGGATGAAAGGATTGGCGTTTGTTTCTTCAAAGCCTCAGCCGGATGCGGAAGCCAATCTTGAAAAGCGGGTTGCCAACATTGCCCATGCTCGAGCCGGAGGCAGTGGGGCGATCTTCGACGGCATGGCGGAGACGCTGATTGGAGCTACCTCACGCCAGCGCCGCCCAAAGATCGTGACGGAACTGAGAGCTCACATGACGCTGACAGCTGAAGCGCTGGTTGCCGTACAGGCCGGTCTCGCCGTTCGCTCGGACTCCGTGCCCACTGCGGCTACGATTGGCGTGCCGGTGCTGGCTGTTGCTGGAGCTGAGGATTCCACGGCGACTCCGGATGAGATGGAGGCATTCAGGGCTGCGCCGGGCGGATGCGAATTCCACCTGCTTCCCGATGCCGGGCACTTTTCCGCCTACGAACAGCCGGGTAAGGTGGCCGCGCTGCTGGCGGATTGGCTGCGGCAACCCGAAGGTTGAATCTCGGTAGCGGGTCAGTTCGAAAAGATCATTCCCCCAGGGGCTAAAGCCCTTATCATTTTTGTTGGATTTTGTACGGGCTGAAGCCCGTACCTTTCAAAAATGACCTACTATCTAAAGCTTCGCTTGCTCGAATGCGGCGACGAAATGCTGTAGGCTCAAGAGAACGCTCTTCCTCAGGAAACTCACTTTGAACGCATCTTCAAATTCGTCGGCGTCCGCGCGGCCCTTTTACTTTCCGCCGAAGGCGAGCACCCTGCACTGCGGGAAGGTTTCGCTTGAATCTTTGGCCCGTCGATTTGGGACGCCGCTTTACGTTTATTCGGGCGACCAGATTGTGGAGCGGCTGGGCTTGTTTCAGAAGGCCTTTGCGGGACGGGACCACCTGGTTTGCTATGCGGTGAAGGCGAACTCGGCGCTGGCGATACTCAAGCTACTTGCCGAGCACGGTGCGGGCTTTGATATTGTTTCAGGCGGCGAGTTGGAACGGGTGATGGCGGCTGCGCCTGATGCCGTGGGGCGTGTGGTTTTTTCAGGAGTGGGCAAGACGGCGGCGGAGATTGACCTGGCGCTCATGGCAGGCATTCTTAAATTCAATGTGGAGAGCGAGGCTGAACTGGAGTTGCTGGCCGCGCGCGCCCGCAAGCTGAAACGCAGGGCACGCTTTGCGCTGCGCGTGAATCCAGACGTTTTTGCCGAGACTCATCCGTATATCTCCACGGGCCTGCGCGAGCATAAGTTTGGCGTAGATATTCGACAGGCAGCAGGGATCTACAAAAACGCGGCCGGGAATCGCTGGCTTGAGGCGCACGGGATCAGCGTGCATATTGGGTCGCAGATTCGCTCGGCCGAGCCGTTTGGCAAAGCTATGGTGCGAGTTCGGAAACTGGTGGACCAACTGCGGAGCGAGGGCATCGTGATCAGGGCGGTCGACGCCGGTGGAGGCCTGGGAATCGACTACCACGCGGGGAGTTTTGACGCGGCTCAAAAAGTTCGAGAATACGCGGCGGCTATCGAGCATGCGCTGAGAGGCTTTGAAGGCAGGCTGATTCTGGAGCCGGGGCGGTTTATAGTGGCGCAAGCCGGGGCGTTGTTGGCCCGGGTGCTTTACGTGAAAAAGAACGGAAAAAAGACGTTCGTCATCACCGACGCGGCGATGAACGATCTGATCCGGCCTGCGCTCTACCAGGCTCATCATGAGATTGTGCCGGTAAAGCCACGCGGCGGTAAGGCGCGCACCGTGGACGTGGTGGGGCCAGTGTGCGAAACCGGCGATTACTTTGCGCGCGACCGCAAGCTCCAGCCCGTCGAGCCCGGCGATCTGGTTGCGCTGCTCGATGCCGGAGCTTATGGCATGGCGATGAGCTCGAACTATAATTCACGCCCGCGCCCGGCCGAAGTGCTGGTGCAAGGGGCGAAGGCGAGGCTGATCAGGCGTCGTGAGACGATGGGTGATCTGCTGGGGCCGGAAACGATGATCGAGACCGATTGATTTGCGCCGGAAACTTCAACGACGCCTTCCCAGACCGTCTCGCCGCTGCAAGTCTCTCTTGTCAGGGCATTTTTAGGGTACAATTGCGGGATTATTAACGGGTCGACAGCATGGAAGATCAGCCACATAGCGGCGATGAGGGGCAGAGTAGGGACGAGGGGCGCAGTGATCCCGAAGTGCCCGCGCGGGGCGCATCCACTGATCCCAAGCCTAAAGAGCCCGAAGGTCGGCGTTACGACGCCCGGCGCGCCGTAGCATCCACCCGCGAATGGTTTTGTAATTGGCTTCGGCCGAGAATTAATGCGACTGCGCTCAGCCCCAGCTTCTGGACCGCTTTGGCCACGGTTGTGATCGCTGCTGCAACTATTGTTTACACCTATTTTGCGCACCAACAGTGGGATGTGATGAGTAAGACTCTCTTCGAAATCGCTAAACAGACTCCTGAAATCCAGAAGCAGGCTAAAGCGGCTCAGGACCAGTTGGCGCAGGCGAAAGTCGATTCTGCTGCCTCGACAACTTCCACGGCACAGCAGCTGATCATTCTGCAGAAGCAGCTAATCCAGCAAGAGAAGGCGATGGAGACGGACGAGCGTGCATGGGTGTCGATTCGTGGCACCGCTTTGTCTGAGGAGCCCCAGGCAGATCGACCCGTAATCATCGCCCTCGGGGTCTTTAATAGCGGAAGAACTCCAGCGCTCGATGTTCATTCAGTGATGAGCGCTTATAGCGGCTCCCATCAACCTCCAGATGTTGATTGGCCGAAATACTTGAAAGGGAGTCCCCATTGGGTTCTCTGGCCGCAACAAGATGCCCATACAATCCATACCGATCCGCTAAGTCTGGCTAATAGCCAGGGCAATTACAATGCTGGGATAAACTCCGTATATATCCAAGTGAAGATAACTTATAAAGACGTGTTTGGTGTCGAGCATTGGACAACCGTGTGCAAACTGCACCACCATGGACGACCTCTCAACGAGTGGGACAGTTGCAGAAGCGGAAATAATGCAGACCAACCGGAGCAGCGATAGGGGTAAGGATACTAATTAGTCCACTGCACTTCAAATCCCAATGTGTGCACCCACCACCTCTTGCTGTTAATGTGTTGTGCGGGGGAGCTTTGGGATGCAATTGGGTTTGAAAGTGGCTTGTACGCTGGCGATTGCAGCAATTACGATGGGATTATCCTCAACTATCGATGCCGATCCGCTGAAGGTAAAGACCGAACAGGGCAAAGTTGCCGGCAAGACCATCAACGACGGCAAGGTGAAGGCGTTCCTGGGGCTGCCCTATGCGGCGCCTCCGGTGGGCGATCTGCGCTGGAAGGCGCCAGTGCCGCTGGCCAAGTGGAAGGGCGTGCGGGATGCCTCCAAATTTGGAGGGCATTGCTTTCAGGGGCACATTTACAACGACATGACTTTTCCGGACGCGGGAGAGAGCGAGGATTGCCTCTACCTGAACGTCTATGCGCCTGCCGATGCCAAAAGCAACAGCAAGCTGCCGGTGATGTTCTGGATTCATGGCGGCGGCTACTCCGGCGGCTCGGCTTCTGAGCCCAGGCACAACGGCGATTTTCTGCCTACCAAGGGCGTGGTGCTGGTTACCATCAATTATCGGCTTGGCGTCTTCGGCTTTCTGGCTACTTCAGACCTGGGCAAGGAGGCGGACGGCGCGGCAGGGAACTACGGCCTGATGGATATGGTGGCCGCGCTCGAGTGGGTGAAGGAGAATATCAAGCAGTTTGGCGGCGACCCGGACAATGTGACCATCTTCGGCGAGAGCGCCGGTTCATTTGCTGTTTGCACGCTGATGGCGTCGCCCATGGCAAAGGGATTATTTCACAAGGCAATCGGCGAAAGCGGCGGCGCTATGGGCCGCGGCGTATTGCAAATTGATTCACTGGCAAAGCGCGAAAAGCGGGATGAGGAGTGGGTCGCTACGTTGGGAGTGACCACGCTCGAGCAACTGCGGGCGCTGCCGGCGGCGACGATTCTGGAAGCCAGCAGGAAAAAGACCCACGGAGGATTTGGCCCGGACGTTGATGGCAAGCTGCTCACCGAGCCGGTAGCCGATACGTTTGCCGTGGGGAAACAGGCCCACGTGCCGCTGCTGGCCGGCTGGAATCGTGACGAGGGGAACTCCGAAGGCGTGACGATGGAGAAGTGGAATACCTTTGCCCTGGACGAATTCGAGGATCGCGCGGAAGATTTCCTGAAGCTCTACCCCGGCGATACAGATGAGCGGGCGGCTCGCTCCGCGGCTGATTTCCACGGCGATATGTTCATCGCGTTTGGAACCTGGAGGTGGATCGAGGCACATCGCAAGACTGGCGATTCGCCGATCTATCGCTATCACTTTGAGCAGCCAGCGCCGCCCAGCCAGTTTGAAGTGGGCGGGCTTGCATTTCACTCCGATGATATTGTCTACGTCTTCGGCACGCTGGATACGCGGCCCGGCGCTGTGTGGAAGCCCGAGCATCGCAAGCTGAGCGACCAGATGATGGACTACTGGACCAATTTTGCGAAAACGGGTGATCCGAATGGAGCGGGGCTGCCGATTTGGCCGAAGTATGACAAGGACGACTCGCTCATTCACCTGGACAGCACGATCACTCCGGGTCCGGATACGCTACGCCCGCGCTATGAGTTCCTGATGGAGATGATGCCTATCTTGAGCGCCAAAGCGAGACAACAATAATTGCGTGCGGGCTGGGGCGGGTTATGCGAAGGCGGTCCAATTTTCAGTTGGGTTGGCCCAAGTGGCGCAACCATGATTGGAGCAGTCCCTGAAGATGTTGAGTGAGCGTGGACCGGGAGGTCCGCGCTACCTCTTCTTGAGGGGACCGGTAATCTTCAAGCCAGCAGCGGATCACTCTATGCCTATAAGCGAAATGCTCTAGAATGCGAGAGGAGTTACGATCATGAGTTTGTTTCACGACCGGGATCACGAGCCTGTTTTTTTGCGTTTGTTGATTGGTATCGCGGTTTTGCTGGGTGTTGGTCCAGCACTGTCTGCCCAGCAGGCGTTGCAGATGACTGTGCACTGGGACAAGATCACAGTGGCATCAAAATCAACGCCGACACTGCAAGTCGTCGTCAATCCTCCGTTGCGTCCGGGACAGCCGCTGGGCATCGCTGCTTATCAAGCTGTGAAGGATCTGGGCGCGGACTACGTGCGTTATGTGCCCTGGCTGCCTTATCCCCGTTTGGCGGTAGCTGAATTGGAACCGCCCACGCCTCAAAAAACGAGTTGGGATTTCAGCGTCATCGATCCTATGACCAAGGACTTTCTTGCCGCAACGGACGGTCATTCAACGGTGATGAACTTCAGCACGATTCCTACGTGGCTCTTCAAGACGGATAAGCCGGTCACATATCCCGACGACCCTAACAAAGTAGTTTGGGACTATACGCAGGGAACTGAGCTGCGCGATCCTACCGGCAAGGAACTGGGCGACTATTATGGCCGCCTGGTCAGCTGGTATGTGAATGGCGGCTTTGCGGATGAGAATGGCGTGCGCCACGAATCCGGCTACCACTACAAGTTTCCCGTGTGGGAGGTGCTGAACGAGGTGGAAGGGGAGCATTCGACGACGGCGCAGGATTACACCAAGCGCTACGACGCCATCGTTGAGGGCATACATCGCGTCAGCCCGGATACAAAATTTATGGGAATTGCTTTGGGAGACCCCAGCGGTCATCCGGAGTATTTTGAGTATTTCCTGAATCCGGCGAATCACAAGCCGGGCATTCCGCTCGACTTCATCTCCTACCATTTCTATGCGCAACCCACACCCTCGCAGACCATTGCGGATTGGCAATACACTTTCTTCGATCAGGCAGATGGATTTCTCAATACGGTTCATTACATTGAGAACATTCGAAAGCGGCTTTCACCGCAGACGAAGACCGATACCGACGAACTGGGAGTTATTCTTCCTACCGACAACAACCCGGAGGACAAAACGCCTCCGCCGGCGGCCTACTGGAATTTGGCCGGGTCGCTCTATGCCTATCTCTTCATCGAACTCTCACAGCTTCAGATCGACGTGATCGGCGAGTCGCAATTGATCGGGTATCCTACACAGTTTCCCAGCGTGAGCATGATGAACTGGGTGGACAACAAGCCCAACGCGCGCTTCTGGGTCCTCAAACTGCTTAAGGACAGCTTCCATCCCGGCGACGAGATGGTGGACACTTCCGTCGGTTCGAAGGACCTGGCGGCGCAGGCGTATATCACTTCAGCCGGCCGCAAGATGCTGATCGTGAACAAGCGGGACCGTGTGCTCGAGATTACGCTGCCCGATGCAGGCGAGACGAGCGCACTGGCAGTAGATCCTTCTACCGGTGATGGACCGGCAAGAAGCATTGCGACCACAGGCGGAACGATTACGCTGGAGCCTTTTGCTGTAACGGTGGTGAGCTGGTGAGCGCCGGGGAGGCTTCAGCGGCGGGCCAGCCGTTGAAGCGCTATGCTTTTACGCTGCGCTTGAATCCCGGAGTGGCCGAGGCCTATGAGAAGGCGCATCGTGAGGTGTGGCCGGAGATGCTGGAGTTGCTGAAGAGCGCGGGCATCAACGAGTACTCAATCTATCGCCGGGATGAGCTGCTGATTCTTACTTTGAGGACAGCGGATTTTGAAGCCACATGGAGCAAGATCGACGATCATCCGGTGAATCTGCGCTGGCAGAAAACCATGGAGCCGTTTTTTGCGCCGCTCGAAGGTTTGCGCGCTGGCGAGAGGTTCCCGATGATGGAAGAGGTTTTTTATCTGCCGTAAATGGATGAAGGTATGAGCAGCACGACGAAAAATCTGCGTGTGGGCCTGTGCGGGATCGGGCTCGATGCCTACTGGTCGCAGTTTGCGGGGCTAGAGGAGCGGCTTGAGGGATATTTGTTGAAAATGGCTGCGCGGTTGGCGAGACCAGGCGTGGAGGTGGTCAACCTTGGACTGGTGGATACGCCTCAGCGCTCTAGCAAGGCTGGGCACCAGTGCCGTCGTGAAGATATCGATGTGCTGTTTCTTTACGTCACAACTTATGCGCTTTCGAATACCGTTCTGCCTCTGGTTCAGAGAGCGGGCGTGCCGGTGGTGGTGCTGAATCTGCAGCCTGAGGCGGCTATCGATTATCAAGCGTTCAACCGGCTCAAGGACCGCACGGCAATGACTGGAGAGTGGCTGGCATTTTGTTCGGCCTGCCCGGTTCCGGAGATTGCCAATGTTTTCAGGCGCGCGGGAATTCCTTTTCACCAGGTCACTGGGGTGCTCGATGAAGAACACACGTGGGTGGAGATTGAGGAATGGCTGGCGGCGGCAAAGGTGCGAGGTGCGCTTTCGTCGGCGCGGCTGGGGCTGATGGGACACTACTACAGCGGCATGCTCGACATCATGACCGATGTGACGCTAGTCTCGATCATCTTCGGCACGCATGTGGAGATTGTGGAAGTGGACGAGCTGAGTGCGCTGGCTGGCGACGTCTCCGAAACGGACATTGCCCGGAGAGTCGAGGAGTTTCAATCGGCCTTCGACGTGCAGGCCGACTGCCCGAGCGAGGAATTGCAGCGGGCGGGGCGCACGTCGGTGGCTCTGGATGCTTTTGTCGTGCGATACGATCTGGACGCATTGGCTTACTACTATAAGGGCTCGGGCAACGCGGCGAACGAAGATACGATGAGTTCGATTATTCTGGGCACCTCACTGCTGACGGCACGGCACATTCCTGTGGCCGGCGAGTATGAGGTGAAAAATGTGTTAGCGATGAAGATGATGGATTGCCTGGGAACGGGCGGGTCGTTTACCGAGTACTACGCGATGGACTTTAACGACGACCTCGTGCTGATGGGGCACGACGGACCTGGTCACATCGCTATCAGCCAGGGGAAAACAAAGGTGCGGCCGCTTACGGTTTATCACGGCAAAGTGGGACGCGGACTGTCCGTTGAGATGAGCGTGAAGCACGGGCCGGTAACGCTGCTCTCCGTGGTGGAAGACGCGGAGAAAGGCTTTAAGCTGCTGGCTGCCGAGGGCGAGTGTGTGGCTGGGGAGATTCTCGAGATTGGCAATACCAATAGCCGCTATCGATTTCCGCTGGGGGCGAGAGGATTTGTTACCGCGTGGAATGAACAGGGACCTGCGCACCACTGCGCCGTGGGCGTGGGCCATGTGGCCTCCACTCTGCGCAAGGCCGCGGCGCTGATGGGAATTGGTTTCCACCAGGTTTGCTGATCTGCCTCCTCAAATTGATTCGATAAACTCAAAGGGAGAGCAAACTTCACCGGAGATCTTTTGCACAACGTCCCCGCAGAACGTCTAATTCGCCCCGCACACAATGTTTGCGGAAGCTTGCGCCTGCCGGGCGACAAATCCATCAGTCACCGCTATGCAATGCTTGGAGGTTTTGCCGAAGGAACGACCCGGCTCACTAATTTCTCTACCGGCGAGGACTGCGCCTCGACTCTCGCCTGCATGCAGGCACTGGGAGCAAAGGTTGATAGGACCGGCGAGAACTCGGTGGAGATTACGGGCGTTTCCGGTCATGTAACTGCTGCCGATTACCCGCTCGACTGCGGCAACTCCGGATCGACGATGCGCATGATCTCCGGATTGCTTGCGCCGCAGCAGGGAAGCTTTACGCTGACCGGCGACGAATCGCTCTCACGCAGGCCTATGGAACGCATACGCAAGCCTCTCGAACTGATGGGCGCAAAGCTCGCGCTTACCGATGGGCATGCGCCGTTGACAATTCAGGGTTCAACGCTTCACGCTATCGACTTTACCACTCCGGTTCCCAGCGCACAGGTCAAGACCTGCGTACTGCTTGCTGGACTGCAAACTGCCGGGACTACAACTGTGAGAGAAGCCGTTCGCACGCGAGACCACAGCGAACTTGCACTGCGGGCATTCGGCGCGAAGCTGACCCGCACGCTGGACTCTGTTTCCATCTCTGGCCCGCAAGCTCTGCACGCTATTGAAGCCGCGGTGCCTGGCGATCTTTCATCCGCGGCATTTTTTCTTTGCGCAGCGGCTATCTTTCCGGGTTCTAGCCTGGTGCTCGATTCGCTGGGGCTGAATCCAACGCGCGCAACGCTGCTCGACGTGCTGACCGCGCTGGGCGCTCACATCGCCGTTCTTAACGTGGAAGAGAAGCATGCCGAGCTGGTGGGAACGGTGCAGATTACCGCGCCGGCCGAGGGGCTTGGATCGACTGAAGTGAGCGGCGCGTTTGCCGCACAGCTTATTGACGAGCTGCCGGTTCTGGCGGCTATTGCGCCTTATACCAGCGGTGGAATACGCATCCGCGACGCGAAGGAACTGCGCGTTAAAGAATCCGATCGGATTGCGCTGGTGGCGAAGAATCTGCGATCTATGGGTGCTGAAGTGGCGGAATTCGAGGATGGACTGGATGTGCCCGGCGGTCAGACGTTGCACGGAGCCACGATCGATTCCGGGGGCGACCATCGCATCGCGATGGCCTTCAGCGTGGCTGCATTGCGGGCCGAGGGCGATACGCTGATCCAGGGCGCTGAGTCAGCCGCCATTAGCTTTCCGGAGTTCTTTGATCTTCTTGATAGGGTGGCGGAGCGGTAGAAATCAATCTGCGCTCTTTCATTTTTTTGGAGTGGTTTCCTGACGGCGTAGAGTGAGCGTGGACCGAGAGGTCCACGCTACAGCCGGCCGGGAGGGCGGCGCTACCTATTCTAGCCTGAACTTTTGATCTTCAGACCGGCAGAGAAAGATTCTATATCTCTAGACGAAGTGCTCCAATACTGCGGACTTACTGAGCGGCTGAAGGGGCTGCTGCTGGTTCCTTTTCTGTCTTGGCCGGCTCCAGACCTGGGATTACAGGCGTGGTATTCACCTGGCCTGAAGCGGCTTCACTAAGGTTGATGCCGTAGTGCTGCAGGGTCGCGGCCAGCATCTGATAGAGACTTGCGCGGTCCACGGCATATTTCGCGTTGGCTGCGATCAGGCTGTCCTCGGCCCCCGCCAGGTTGCGTTCCTGCAGCAGAACGTTGGCTGCGGTTGAGGCGCCCAGGTGCAGTTTTTTGTTTTCGGCGTCAAGACTCTGTTTGTTGTAGTCCCGGGCGGCGCTGGAGGCCAGAACCAGTGCGCGATCGTTGGTCAGGGCGAACTGCGCATTCACAACCTGCATGCGGATTTGCGTGTAAAGCTGCTCAAGCCGTAACTCGGCCTGGCGATACTCCATCAACGAGCGCGCTTGCACCGACTGATTGAACTTGTTGCCGATGGGGATATTCAGGCTGAAACCTACGCCCTTATCCGGCGAACTGCTATTTGCCAGGTTGCTCAGCGTGGTTCCGTAGCCAATGGTGGGAAATGTGTTCGGAGGGCAGGGCACGAAACCGAAGGAGGAGCCGGTGGTGGAAATGGTGTTGCAATCCGGGCTTTGCATGCCGCCTATACCGGTGCCTTGATAGAAGCCGTAAACGTCGAGAGTGGGCAGCAGGGCATTGCGTGCGCCCTTCAGGGTAATCTCATCGTTGCGGACGGCCAGCACCGCCTGCTCCAGCTCCGGCCGCTGCTGAAAAGCCTCCTGGACCAGCGACTCGATGGGCTCTTTCTCCTCGGGGATCTCCTCCAGGCTTACGCGGTCAGTGGGAATCACGGCAGCAGCGCTCAAGGCGGGATCATTTAGATTGCGGGCGATTGCCTGCTTGATGATCTGCTGCTGATAGTTCAAGGCGCTCTGCGCACTGATCAGGGCCTGCTTGTCTGATGAATTGTTGGACTCGACGTTGACTACGTCCAGTGGCGCAACTGTACCGATCTCCAGTTCCTTGCGGTAGTCCGAGACCAGCTTGGTGCTCTGGTCGAGAGCGCGCTCTTTGGCCTGCTCATCTTCGTAAGCCTGCACCAAGCCCCAGTAAATGGTTTCCACTTGATTGACGGTGTAGAGAATCTGCTGACGGAACGAGGAGTCGGCAATGCGCCGGTCGTTGAGCGCCTGGTAGATGAAGCGCTTGTTTACCCAGATGCCGGCGCCTTGCAGCAGGTGCTGGGTAACAGTAGCCCTGAAGTTGGAATCGAACTGCGGGCTGTAAACGTTAAATGGATTGCTGGAGGTGACACGGGAGTTGTTGAAAGCCACGTTGAGCGCCGTGCCGGTGACGAAGCCCTGGTTGTAGGCGAAGTTGTATTGGTTGGTATTCAAAAAGGAGCGGGGGACGAATGCGCTCGTCTGCGGTTGCTCGGCTCTCTCCAACTGAACCGTGCCGGTGACTGCGGGGGCAAGATTCTCAGGGGTGGGGCCTGCTCCGGCGGTTGTCAGCGTCAAGCCAGAGACACCGGAACCCGCGCCGCCTGCGCCAACCGTGGTGCCGCCCGGGCCGCCGCCGGTGGTCAGCGTGGAAGTAGAGCCGCCCAAAGTGCCGGTAACCAGGCCGGACGGTGCGCCGAGCGGCGTGGCCCCGGTCCGGGTGCGCAAAATATCCGTATCCGCAATATCCAGGTCGTAGCGGGCAATGGCTATATCGAAGTTGTTTTCGATTGCCAGAGCGATCGCATCGGAGAGGCTGAGGTAGATTTTGCCATCCTTAACCAGGTCGCCGAGCCGCACCGAATTCACAAAACTGGCCTTGGCGATGGTGGTGGGGCGGAAGGTATTGATCGGGTTGCCAAGCAGTCTGCCGGCGGGCTTGGAGAAATCGCGCGCGGAAGGGCGCAACGAAAAGGGCTCTGTTTGTACCGGCGACGGAGCCGCGGGCAGCTCGGATGCGGCTTTGTCAGGCCCCGATGTTCCAGCCGGTGTCTGCTGGGCAAGGCCGGAAGGCATTGTGGCCGCCAAGGTCAACACGACCGCTGCCAGCGCGCGGAGCCGTTTGCATGCCGGGCTGGAATGTGGATTGCGTGAACTGTTGCCTGCTGGCTGGTGTTCAGATATTCCGTACAGATGCATGGGTCTACTCTCCGAATTCCTGAGGCAAATGGGGCGCCAATTTTGAAGACTGCCGGAGTTCATCTCCGGGCGCAAAGTTCTGATTTGCAAGGCGATCTTGGTCTCTAGCCCATCCAGAGGGCTCTTCTGGCATTACGTTTTCAGCCCCGGTTTCGTTCCTGCGAGTTTGTCCTGTGCATGCGGATCAATGCCACTCGCAGAAGCCTGACCGTAATAGCATGCAGAAAGCTGAGTATAAACTACGCGCAGTCTCCGCTTCAGTGAGCGCTGCTCGGGAGTAACCTTTTGTGAAAAGGGGCAAAAGTGGCTGACCTGGACCAATCCGTGCCTGAGCCGCAAACGTGGAGAGTCACCCTGGCCTACGACGGCACCGATTTCAGCGGCTGGCAGGTGCAGCCCGGGGAGCTCACCATCCAGGGCGAGTTGCAGGCGGCGCTGGGAAAGATTACGGGCGAATCTCCGCTCCCGCAGGGCTCGGGACGCACCGATGCTGGAGTGCATGCGCTGGCCCAGGTCGCCAGCTTTGCTTTGCAGGCGCCCATTCCTGAAGAAAACCTGCAGCGGGCGCTTAACCGGATTTTGCCTTCGTCGATACGTGTTTTGGAGACGAGAACTGTACGAAGTAGCTTCCATGCGCGGCACTCGGCGGTGGCAAAGACTTATGAGTACCGGATTTTTCGTGGAAAGGTCTGCCCGCCTTTTCTGAGCCGTTACGTTCTGGATTGTCGCTGGCTGATGGACTTTGAAGCCTTGCAGCAGTCGGCCAAATTCTTCGTGGGTGAACACGACTTTTTGAGCTTTGCTGCTACTGATCCTGACCTGGGTAGCCGCGCTTTGGAATCTGATGGAGATCCTGCCCCCGGGCCGATTCCGCGGTTAAGATTTCAGGTTGAGAGGCCTGCGCCGGGAACAGTCAGGACCATCTTTTCTTCAACATGGGAAGAACGACAGAGTGCGGCCGGGGATCTGCTGGTTTATCGCGTGCGCGGCAACGGCTTTCTGCATCATATGGTGCGCAACTTGGTGGGAACTATGCTGGATGCGGGCCGTGGACATTTGGAACTCTCGGAAATTCCGGCAATCCTGGCTGCTCGCTCCCGTTCGGCGGCCGGTCCGACCGCTCCTGCGCGGGGATTATTTCTGCATTCGGTGGAGTATGCGGCCGGCGAAGATCTGCCGATCAAGGATTGAATCTCATTAAGAACAATCGGCTCCTGCTACTCTGAGACGGAGCATATGCCCGTCCTTCCCCGCATCTCGGCTTTCTCACGCGTTACGGCTCTGGCCGCGCAACGCCCGGTGCATGCTGCCTTCGCGTGGATGCACGGGAACCCAAAGACGATTATGGACTGGCAGGCGAGCATGGTGGCTATTCCAGCGCCGCCCTTTGGCGAAGAGGCCCGTGCGGAGTGGCTTTCTGCTCACTTTGCCGAAGCCGGGTTGAGCCAGGTGCATACCGATGAGGTCGGCAATGTGTTTGGAGTCCTTCCCGCCGCGAAGCTGCCGCCGGAGAGCACTGGGCCGCTGGTGGTGCTCTCGGCTCACCTCGATACAGTCTTTCCCGCAGATACTCCGCTCAACCCGGTAGTCGATGGGGGCCGGCTGGAGGCTCCTGGGGCCTGTGATAACGGCGCTGGGGTTGCCGGAATGCTTGCGATCGCCCATGCGCTGATCGAGGCCAAAGCCGAACTGCCGGCGCCGCTGATTTTCCTTGGCAATGTGGGCGAAGAAGGTGAAGGGGACTTGCGCGGCATGCGGCATCTCTATCGACAGAGCGCGCTGGCCGGCCGTATCGCCGCGCATATCGTTTTGGACGGCGCCGGCGCGGACTCGGCGGTTACCCAGGCTTTGGGCAGCCGCAGATTCCAGGTTACGGTCTCGGGACCGGGCGGCCATAGTTTTACTGATGCAGGCACACCTAACCCTATTGTCGCGCTCGCCTTCGCACTGGCTGCGCTGGCGGAGACTGCATTGCCAGAGGAGCCCCGCACAACTCTGAACCTGGGCACGGTTCGCGGCGGGACCAGCGTGAACTCCATTCCTGAGAGCGCCCAAGCGTCCATCGATTTCCGCTCCACCAGCGCTGAGCAGCTCACGCGCCTGGAGGTGGCCTTGCATCGAGCCGTGGAAGACTCTGTCCAGCGCACAAATGCCGCCGTGAAGGCGGAAACCGCGCAGAGCAGGGGACTGCTGTCTTTCTCCATCGTTAAGATTGGCGACCGCCCAGCCGCGCAACTGCCTGTGGACTCGCAGCTCTTCGAGGGTCTACGCGCCGTGGACCGGCATCTTGGATTGCGCAGCGATTTTCGTCTCGGATCAACAGACGCCAATATTCCGCTCTCGCTTGGCGTGCCGGCTCTTTCGTTGGGCGCTGGAGGAGACGGCGGCGGGGCGCATACACAGGCTGAATGGTATTCCGCCAAGGATCGCGAGGTGGGCCTCAAGCGGGTGCTGCTGCTGACCTTGGCTATGTGCGAGTGGGCTGCGGAGCAATAGGCGGTTTTTGATCGCTTCAGTTGTGGCCGAAGCCGACCCAATGAGGGCCGTCGCATCCAGCGGATAAAGCCTCCGACAACCGCCCTTCAACATCTCACACGTCATCCTTAAGGTACATGACGTCGTCTACAACAAAGCCCCCGTTTTCCCGTGCCACGACTGCCGCAACTCGCCAGATCGAAGGGGGCACGTTTGGATATGGCCGAGTGAGCCTCACATACACACGAAGAGAGCCATCCTTCTCTAATTGTGTTCTTTCAATGTGAAAAGTTTGAGGTGAGGCCCGCTCGTTGTCGCCTGAAAAGGGTCCTAGCTCCAACCAACCAAGTTCCGGTTTCAAGTGGGGTTCCGGATTCTGCCGGTGCCAATCATCAACGCAGGCGATGGCTAAGTCCATTTTGTGAAGCAACGCCTTGCTAAGATAGGGCGCGAAGATCTTCATGTCCTCGCCCTCAGGGACACCCAGCGTGTGACGAACCACCACCTGCGTATATAGGCTCCGGACAAGTGCCTCGGGCTGATTGGGCACACCAGCAGGCTTGCCGTTGCCTACAGCCTGGCCAATGACCAACGCCGTCGCGAACTGCAGGAATAAAATGCATCGCGAAAGATTCATATCGCTACCTCGGCACAATGATCACATAGTAAGCATTCATTTTGTTACACTCCGCGCATGGGCGTCTTTCCCAACCTGGTTGCCGTGGCCCTTGCTGCCAGCCTCTGCTGTGCGCAGACCACCGATGCAATGATTGCGCTTGCCTCGCTCAACACTGAACCCGAGATCATCTTCTTCAACGGAATCATCTATACGGGCGCTGGGCTTGCTGAGGACAGGCCGGAGATCGTTCAGGCTATGGCCATTGGCGGCGGCAAGGTGGTGGCAGTGGGGACGAACGACGAGATCACCCGCCTGGCCGGGGCCAGGACCATCGTTCGCGACCTGCACAAAGTCGGCAGCAACGTGTTTGTGTTCCCCGGCTTCAATGACGCACATACCCACCTGGGAAGCGCGGGACGGACCAAGCTGAACGTTGATCTGACTGGGGTAGAATCGCTGTCCGGGATGCTGGCCCAGATCGAAATCTTCTCTAAGGCCGCGCCTCGAGGCCAATGGCTCACTGGGGGCAATTGGGACCATACGCTGTGGCCCGAAAAGACGCTGCCCACGCGCAAGGATCTGGACAAAGTTACCGCGGGCCACCCGGCTTTTCTTGAGCGCATCGACGGTCACATCGCCATTGCCAACTCCGCGGCCCTCGCAGCTGCGGGCATCACCGGCAAGACCATCCCGCCGCAGGGCGGAGCCATCGACCTGGACGCAAACGGTGAGCCCACCGGAATTCTGCGCGAGTCTGCCAAGGGCCTGGTTGAGAAAGTTATTCCGCCGCCAAGCAATGAGGAGCGCCGCCGCGGCGACGAACTGGCTACTGCCGATGCAATCGCACACGGGGTAACCAGCGTGCAGGACTTTAGCGACTGGCAGGATTTTCTGGTCTTTGAGGAGCTGGAAAAGGAGGGCAAGCTTGGACTGCGGATTTCTGAGTGGCTGCCATTTAAGGCCCCTCTAAAAGAGCTTCAGAATATGCGCGCCCACCACGACCAGAACGACCCTATGCTGCATACAGGCATGCTGAAGGGCTTCATGGATGGTTCTCTCGGCTCAAGGACGGCGGCGATGAAAGAACCGTATTCCGACGATCCGGGCAATACCGGCCTGCCGCAGTATACGCAGGCGGAACTTAACGAGATGGCGGTTCAGCGGGCGCGGGCCGATTTCCAAATCGGGTTTCACGCAATTGGCGACAATGCTGCGGCTATGGCTCTCGAAGCCTTCGAACAGCCTATCGGCCCAGGGCCTGACAGTCCGCATCACAAGACGACCCACAGAAGCGTGGATCGCCGGCTGAAGGTGGCCAGCGGAGAACGCGATCGCATCGAACACGCCCAGGTCGTGGATCCGGACGACATTTCGCGTTTTGCCAAGCTGGGAGTGATCGCCTCCATGCAGCCCAGCCACCTGCTCACGGATATGAATTGGGCTGAAGACAGGCTCGGACCCAAGCGTGCCGCCTGGTCCTACGCATGGAAGGCATTTCTCGATGCAGGCGTGCCCCTGGCCTTTGGCACCGATTACCCGGTTGAACCCATCACGCCCTTTCGCGGCCTCTACGCGGCTGTAACGCGTATGAATGAGGCTGGAACGAAAAGCTATTTTCCTGAGAACAAGCTTACCCGGGGCCAAGCGCTCTACGCTTATACGCAGGGCTCGGCCTACGCAGAGTTTGCGGAGACCCACAAGGGCAAACTGGCGCCCGGATACGACGCGGACTTCATCCTCCTCGACCGAAATCTCTACACCATCGCACCGCCGGAGATTCTCCATACCGTTGTGCTGGAGACCTTCGTCGCCGGCAAGATGGTTTTCGCGGCCAAGACGGATTAGAACAGTCTTCCTAAAGGCGTAGACTGAGCGCGGACCGGGAGGTCCACGCTACAACCGGCCAGGAGGCCAGCGCTACCTATTCTTTCCGGGTCCAGCAACCTTCAGATCGGCAGAGCTTCACTCTATACCCATGGGCGAAATGCTCTAGAAAGGCTGGTGCGACTCTTTCCGCCCTCGCACGTCTAAAGTTATGGAACGGTTCTTCAGACGCGGTGCCCGGGGAACACCTGCGGAATCAGATCATTTCTTACGCCGCAACCGGCGCTCTTTCGTACACTGGCGCGATGCAACCTTCAGCCAGACGGGTTTGCCCGCTACTGGCTATACTGTTAATGGATCAATCAACAAGCCAGCCTCCATGCTGGTCAACATGACGAGGTTATTGAACCCATGAAATCTCTCTTCGAACGGCTGCGCACGCGCCGTCTCGCTTCAGCATTTGTCTTGCTTGCCACACTCTCGGCCGCCATTGTGGCCGGTTCCTTTGCTGCTCACGGTGTGCGCGGACAAGAAAAGCAGAACTCCAGCGTCGACGCCACCCCTCTCAAGGTCGTCAACTCTACCATTCCTCCCAACGAGTTTGTGAAGATTGCCCAGAGGGTGGGCCCCGCGGTGGTGAATATCAATACCCGCACCCTGCCCAAGCAGGCCACTGGCAAGGGCCGGCGCAACTTCAGGATCCAGCCCAATCCGCAAAATCAGAACCCCGGGGGGGACGAGGATCAGGGCGAGGGCCAGCAGCAGGGCCAGGCTCCTCCTGACAACTTCCAGGACTTCTTCAACCGCTTCTTCGGCGGCCAGGCTCCTGGATTCGGCGGGCAGTTCCCTGATCAGGAGGGTGGAGATGACGGCCAGGTCCGCGAGTCGCTTGGTTCGGGCTTCATCGTCGACCCCAAGGGCTACATCATCACCAACAATCACGTGGTTGAAAAGGCCGACAAGATCTACGTCAAGCTCTCGACGGACCCCGACAATCAGGATGAGGGCCGGGAGGCGCGGGTGATTGGCGTCGACAAAGCCACTGACCTGGCGGTCATCAAGATTGAGACCAACACGCCGCTGCCCACCGTCAAGCTGGGCAACTCCGACAATACCGAGGTGGGCGACTGGGTGGAGGCAATCGGCAGCCCCTTCGCGCTGTCACAGACCGTCACCGCGGGCATCATCTCGGCCAAGAACCGCACTATCGAACCCGGCGCCAACGGCCAGTTCCAGCATTTCATTCAGACCGACGCGGCCATCAACCCCGGCAACTCCGGAGGCCCGCTGTTGAATATGAATGGCGATGTGATCGGCGTTAACACGGCGATCTTCACGCAGTCGAACGGCTACCAGGGCATTGGTTTCGCCATGCCGTCTAACACCGTGGTTCAGGTCTACAACGACCTCATTAGCCCCAGCCACAAGGTTACCCGCGGCTCAATCGGCATCGAGTTCAAAGAGGGCCTTTCGGGAGCCGTGAATCGCGTCTATGGATTCAAGAACGGGGTGCTGGTGAATAAGGTGAAGCCCGGAGGACCGGCAGAGCAGGCAGGCCTCAAATCCGGCGACATTATCACCACCATCGACGGCCGCGCCATCAAAGACGGCGACGATCTGGTAAATGAAATCGCGAGCCGCAGGCCAGGCTCGACCATACGGCTGGGCTACCTTCGCGACGGCAAGCTTGCCGATACCACGGTTAGCATCGGCGACCGCGACAAGGTCTTTGCCGATCTGGGGAATCAGCAGGCCGAAAGCAACCCTGAAGAAAAGGGCGACGTGGGCGAATCCAAGCTGGGCATCGTGGTTCACGAGGCCACTGCGGCCATTACGGCCAAGATACACACTCCCGGCGTGGTGATTCAGTCAGTCCGTTCCGGTTCCTTTGCCGACTTGCAGGGACTTGAACCCGGGCTGGTCATCACTCGAATCAACAAGCATCCCACTGGCACCAAGGAGGAATACGATGCCGTTGTGGGCAAGATCAAAACCGGCGACGACGTGGTCTTTGAGATTATCGATCCGCGCCATCCCGACAACGGAATTAACTACCTGGGCGGTACGCTCGAATAGCGTTGGAAATGTGCCGGTTGCTGCAATTGCAGCAACCGGCACGCCTTTTCTGAAATCCGATGTAACCTTGATGAGGAATTGGTTTTTTCTTGGAACATGCGGTACGTTCCATTAGACTGCAACGTAAGAAGTTCAGCTCAAGTTTTTACAAGGTGGAACCAGCGTGTTCTCTATCCGGGCAAGCGCGGCACTCGAGCTCGTTCTTAGTGCGGCATTGATCGCATCACCGTTGCTGGCTTCAACCACCGCCAACTCCAGGACCACACATCGAACCACTGCTTCTCAGCGGACCACTCCAACCCATCGGAGCACCACCCCCCATCGGACGACCTCCGGCCACTATACAACAACCGTCTCCCACGCGGGCAGGACCCACAAGACTACCAGGAATCGCAAGGGCAAGGTGCGTGGCCAGCAGGCGATCGAGCCAGAGCGCGTGACTGAAATCCAGCTGGCTCTCATCCGTGAGCACTACCTTAGTGAAGAGGCCAACGGTGAATGGGACTCAGCCACAATAGCCGCTATGCAGAAGTATCAGGCGGATCAAGGCTGGCAAACCAAGCTGACGCCCGATTCCCGCGCCCTCAAGAAGCTCGGACTGGGCCCCGACTACTCCAACGCGATCAATGCCAAGGACTCATCCTTTGGCGAGCCGCCCCCGGCGGCCACCATTCCCGCAGGACAGTCGGCGGGTTTTGCGGCGGCGGCCGGCATCAACCGCTGATTGGTCAAAGCAGAAACTTTCGCTAAGCGATGCATGGTGCGGGGTATAATTTGTGCGCTGGAGTTGCACGATGCACAAAGACCTACCTACGCCACTGATTCTTGCTTGCGCAGCATTGCTGATTGCGAGCCTTTGTTCACCGCCGCTCTCATGCGCCCAGGCTGCGGCTCCCGCTTCGAAGAAATCCAGTCAATTCCAAAACCAAGGAGGTCGTGCGATGACCTTTGCCCCGCGATCAACGGCATTTGAGAATGGCGGCGAAATTTCAAGAAAGTTCACGTGCGATGGAGCCGACATCTCACCCGCATTGAATTGGGAGGACGTTCCCGCCGGCGCCCAATCGCTGGCGCTTATCGTTGACGATCCGGATGCGCCCGCAGGAACGTGGACGCATTGGATCATCTGGAATATTTCGGCCACGGCCACGGCCCTGCAAGAAGGTGTGCCGAAGATGGAAGTTCTTGAGAATGGTGCGCGCCAGGGCAAGAACGATTTCAGACGCATTGGATATGGAGGTCCCTGCCCGCCCCCAGGCAAACCCCATCGGTACTTCTTCAAACTGTTTGCTCTGGATGCCATGCTCGACCTGAAAGCAGGGGCCAGCAGAAAGGAGCTGGAACTCGCTATGAAGGGGCACGTTCTTTCTGAGGGAGAGTGGATGGGAAAGTACAAAAGATAAGGACTAAGGCGCATCCAAGGCGTCACACGAATCTTATTGGCAACGCCAGGCTCAAAAAGTCCCTGTTCGCCCGCGAAAAAGTAGGCGGCTCAAAGGCCGCAGGTTATAGATAAATTAAGAGTTAAATGGTGCGCGGTCGTCTTGTCGACGTAGACTCAATTCCCTTGTCGGCGACGAAATGGTGGTTGTTTGGTCGTTCCGGTGGAATCACCGGCAAACCGCTGGTACGAGTCAAAATACGAGCTTGCTTTTCAATGCATTAGGCGGGAGGCTGGACGTTGTAATCCTGGTTTCTCCGGCATAGAGGTGTTGAAGTTTAGGCAAGTGTTCTGCAGTTTTTAGCGAGGCGGATGTGATTCCCGTGCCGAATACATTCAGAGATTCCAATTCGTTCAGGCCGCCGAACGCGAGAACGGTAGCATCGGTGATTCTGGTGCGCATCAGGCGCAGCACGCGAAGATGCTTCATCGCGGCAATGTTAGGCGCTGAACGATCGGTTATGGCGGTATTGGAAAAATCTGCAACAGAGAACGAATTATAGAGAGGCTTAAGTTGGGCTATATCATCGTCGCCAAACTTGCTGCCCATAAGCGATGCATTGATTGTCAGCAAAGCTGAATCGCGAGCTTCGTATTCGATGATACCCGGATAGCGTTTTTGCAGCGACGCGAGGGCCTCGGCGAGGGGAGCTCGCTGCCTGGCGACGGTGACGGTATCATTCTTTGCGAAGGTAAGCTCAGCGACCGGCTGGACAACAGTTGCTGGCGCGCCCTGGATGGCATTGGCAGCTAAAGTCGGCGACGCGCCCGCGGAGACCCACAGCGCGATGAGTTGGATTTGATCAGCAGACAAGGTAGGTTTGCCGTCAGGAGGCATGATTTTATCAGAGCCGAAAGGGAGGGAAATGCGCTGGAGCAGCACGCTGTTCTTGCTGTCTCCCGCTTTGATCACTGGTCCTGTCTTGCCGCCGCGCATCACGCCCTCATAAGTATCCAGACGCATCTGCGATTTCTGCTGCGAAGGCCCGTGGCAACTGACGCAGCGTTGAGCAAAGATGGGCTCAACGCGTGCGTTGAAAAAAGAATCAGGTGTGGCGGCAGTGGGAGTCTTCTCTTGTGAAATGCCTAGCCAATTTCGCAGAGGCTTCGGCATATGCTCAGTAAGATGATTTACGCCATGCGAAAGCTGACCGCCGCGATAGCCGGTAAAAGAAACCAGACTCACGGCGATGGCTAGACCGGCAAAATAGGCGGCATCGAATCGTCGACTGGGCAAGCGGCCATGGAGCATCCAGCACAACCAGCAGACGACGGAAACGAAGAATCCGCCCCACATGTGCTGGGTGACAAGCGGCCCTGAGGAACCGCCGCTACGCGCAAGAAACCAGCCGAGGATGGCGGCGATGATGGCGCTGAAGACTGCGAGCGGCAGAATGAAATCGACAGAACATCGCAGATAAGAAAATTGACGCGATCCTCCAGCGATTTCAAAAAGTGGGATCAGAAGAATGAGTGCAATAGGAAGGTGAATAGTAAGAAGATGAAAGCCGCCAATAAATTGCGCCCAGTCAGAGCGCTGGGCACCGTCGGGTGGAAAAAAAAGAAGTAAACCGAGGAGCAGAAAAATCGGCGCAAGTGTGAACACCCCAATCCGGTCACGGAGAGGCCATTGTCGGACCGACATTATCATGAAAGTTTTTTATCCCTGTTATAAAGAAAATGATCGTAAATAGAGTGGCAACCGACGCACACAATCATGCTAAGACCTCGGCTACGACCCGTGCCGGCTTTACGCTGGTTAGTTTTTGATCGAGCCCTTGGAACGAGTAGTTGAGCTGACGATAATTAAAGCCCAAAACGTAAAGAATCGTGGCGTGCAGGTCGCGGATCTCGACTGGGTCTTTCACAACCTCGTAGCCCATTGCGTCGGTTTCACCGTGACTAAAGCCCGGCCTGATTCCTCCTCCGGCCATCCAGATCGTGAACGCCCCAGGATTGTGATCGCGACCAACAAACTCCGTTGTTTGACCATTGCGGTTTTCGCGCATGGAGGTACGCCCAAATTCGCCGCCCCAGACGACGAGGGTGTCCTCTAACATTCCGCGTCGTTTGAGATCGCTGAGGAGCGCGGCTATCGGCTGGTCGACCTCGCGGCAGCGATCGTTGAAACCGCCGTTCAGCGCGTCTCTTTTGTTGGTCCCATGAGTGTCCCATCCCCAGTGATAGAGCTGGATAAAGCGCACTCCCCGTTCGGCCAGCCGGCGCGCAACCAGGCAATTGTTGGCAAAACTTTCTTCTCCGGGCTTGCATCCATATTCCGCAAGGGTAGGCGCAGACTCTTTACGAATGTCGAGAACGTCGGTGGCTTCCATTTGCATGCGGAAGGCCATCTCGTACTGAGAGATGCGAGTGATCGTCTCCGGATTGCCGAATTCTTCGAATTGTTGTTGATTGATTTGATCGATGGCATCCAGCTCGTCGCGGCGAAGGGCTCGGCTCACACTCTTTGGATTTTGAAGATAGAGAACTGGCTCTCCATGAGAGCGGCATTGCACGCCTTGATAGATGCTGGGCAGGAAACCGAAGCCCCATAGTTGTTTACCGCCATCGGGCTGCTTGCCGCCAGAGACGAGGACGATGAAGCCGGGAAGATTCTGGTTCTCGGAGCCCAATCCATAAATAACCCAAGAGCCCATTGAAGGATAGCCGAGGCGCGCATTGCCAGTATGCACCAGCAACTGCGCCGGCGCATGATTGAACTGATCTGTGTGCATGGACTTTATGAAGCATACGTCATCAATGTGTTTTTCGAATTGAGGCAGGCGGTCGGAAAGCCATAGCCCATTCTTGCCCGCCTGGTGAAATGGATACTGCGATCCAAGCAGCTTGGGAACGCCGCTGATAAAAGCGAAGCGTTTGCCCTTCAGGAACGACTCGGGGCAATCCTGGCCGTCAAGCCTGGTCAGCTCCGGTTTGTGGTCGAAAAGTTCCAGTTGGCTGGGTGCACCAGCCATATGCAGATAGATGATGCGTTTTGCGCGGGGGGTAAATTCGGGCGGCAGTACCGAGAGCGGACGGGTAGGGTCTCGTTTGAAATCAAGGCGCTGTGTGCCGTCAATATTCAATTCTGAGGCGCAGGCCATCCCGGGGCAATTGGAGGCCAGGCTTCCCAGAAACATGCTGCCGACGCCAGCCGTAAAGCTACGCAGGAAATGCCTGCGAGTTTGCGCCTGAATTCGCGCGAAGGCTTCCTCGGGATGCACATCTGCGGCAGGCTTTTCCTCGAGGGAGGGCGTCGGCGGATCGCCCAGAATCGCGTCGTGATTGAATTTTTGAGAAACGGACATCCCATCACCTATTGAGGGCGGCATCAAGGTTGAAGACCACGTTGCCCACTGAAGTCAGCGCATCGATATTGTCGGCGGCATTGTTGGCCTTGTCTAGCAAATTCCCGGACGCGTTCATGCTCGCATCGACCAGCTTAGCGTGTTGTTGGACAAGGGCGCGCTTGTAAAACGCAAGGATTACCGGCAATTCGCGTGCTGTGAGATCGCGTGAAAGTACGAGCCGGGCCTCGTATTTGATCCGAGCCTGGAGAATATCATCAGTTGCCGCGGCGCCAGATTTGAGAGCTGTCTCCTTTACTGCGCGCTGCGCGAGGGCGCGGGCGGCTTCGTAATAAACAGGATCATTTAATGTGACCAATGCTTGCAAAGGCGTGTTGGTTGGTATACGCCGTGGGAGGGTTGTGTCGCGGTCGGAGGCATCGAAGGTTAAAAAGCTGGGATAGCCGCTTGTCCTCTTCACAAAGGTGTAAACTGCGCGGCGATAGCGGTTGGGGCCAGTGGCATCGATCCACTTGTCGTCGTTGTATACAGAATTCCAAACTCCGGCCGGCTGCGGCGGCATCACCGGTGGTCCGCCCATTGTGGTATCGAGAAGACCGCTGGCCACCAGGGCCTGATCGCGGACCATCTCCGCTGTAAGCCTTTGCTGCGGACCATGCGCCAGCAGTCGATTACGAGGATCTTTAGCCATCAGTTGGGGCGTGGTTGCGGAACTCTGGCGATAAGTGGCGCTCGTGACCAGTTCTCGCAACAGCGCCTTCATATCCCAATGCAGATCGTTCTGGAAGTGCAGAGCGAGGTAGTCAAGAAGCTCAGGGTGGCTGGGCTCCTCACCCACGCTGCCGAAGTTTTCCTGCGTCTCGACGATTCCGATTCCAAAAAGCTCTTGCCAATAGCGATTGACGGTAACGCGAGCAGTCAATGGTTGACCGGGTTGAAAGAACCATTTAGCCAGGGTCAGGCGGTTGCGCGGAGCACCCGCAGGCAGCCTGGGAAATATCGCCGGCACATCCGGAGCAAGGTCTGGGCCTACTTTGGTAAGGAAGTTGCCGCGTTCGAATTCAAGTGTTGTCCGGCGTTCATAAGGTTGTTGTTCTACCATGACGGGCAGCGGAACGCTGGGAATAGCGGCTAGTTGCGTATACAGGTCTTTCAGGCGTTCAATTTGCTGAGCGCGTTGCGCATTTTGCGCTTCGGCTGTCCAACTCGGATCGCCGCTGGCCGAGAGCCTGAGGCGCTGAATCAGAGCTGGCTTGTCGTCGATCTCGTCAGTTTGAGTGATGGCTACTTCAATGCGGCTATCGCGCGCCAATTGCAATTGGTTCGAAAGGACACCAACGATCCAACGCGTGCGGAACAATTTTGGAAGAGCCTCAAATGAGCTAGGGATGGGATCTACCTTTGGCGCGTCCGCAGCATTGCTGGATTTATCGTTGGGCCCGGCTTTGATCTTGACGTTGGAAAATACGGCTGTCTGAAGATTCGGTTCGGAATCCTGGGCAAAATAGCGGAAATCAATCTTCTCGCGTGCACCATTGAGCTGCACCACCCAGGCTTCCACCTTATCTGCGATGAAGCCGTTCTCCGGGGTATATCGGGCCTTTTCGGCATCGAACGGCGGAACTTCGATCCGGATCGCGCTTAAGACAGGCAGATTTGCATTTGCAGTTAATTCATAGACAGACTGAGGAGGGGCATGAGCATCCGTGAACACCTCTCCGTCATGGATGCTAAAGGTCTTCGCCGGACCGTTGACTTTGGCGCGAGCGAGTCTTAGCTTCGCCAGCCGGATGGACTCTTTCAAGTCCCGCAGACTTTCCGCTTTGGCCATTCCGTTCTGTTTCTTATCTTGCTGCACTCTTGCCAGCGAGCGAATGATTGTGGGAATGACCTTTTCCAGCGCCGGCACCTCGTTCGCGTCGGCTGATTGGATCGGCAATTGCCGCCACTGAGCCTTCTCCACGATCTGGCGGTCCGCGGTTTCAATGTTATGAATGAGAGTTCCAATTTCATCTTGAATCGCTGCGGCTTGAGGATAGCGCGCCTTGTCCTTGGGAACGGTCAGGTTGGGGAAGTCGTCGTTAAGATCGGTATCTTCCTCCGTGTTGAAGAAAGCGAGAGACTTGTAGTAATCGGCATGACGAATTGGGTCGTATGGATGTGAGTGGCATTGCACGCAATTCATGGTTACGCCATTCAACACCGACCAGGTGGTGGCGACGCGATCCATCACCGCAATCAGACGAAACTCCTCATCGTCGGTGCCCCCTTCGTCATTGTTGGGAGTCTGGCGGTGAAAGGATGTGGCAATACGGTCTTCAAACGTCGCGTTGGGGAGCAGGTCTCCAGCCAACTGCTTGATGACGAACTGGTCGTAAGGCAGATTACGATTGAAAGCGTCGATAACCCAGTCACGGTAGGGCCACACGCCAGGCCGGCCGTCATCTTTCTCATACCCCTTGGTGTCGGCATAGCGCGCCAGGTCGAGCCACATGGAGGCCCAGCGTTCTCCGTAGCGCGGCGAAGCCAGCAGTCGGTCGACCTGCTTTTCATACGCGTTGGCAGACGAATCGGCGAGAAATGCCCGCATTTCCGAAGCGGTTGGAGGCAAGCCGGTGAGATCGAACGACACACGCCGCAACGACTGGGCTTTGTCCGCCTCAGGGGATGGCTCAAGACCCTCTTTTTCCAACCTCGCAAGAACAAACCGATCCAGAGGCTGACGTACCCAGTCCAACCGCCCAACCTTGGGTAGTGGCTGCGCCCTGGGTGGAACAAAGGACCAGTAGTCTTCCCAATGAGCGCCTTGCATGATCCATTTACGCAGTAACTCGACCTGCTGAGGCGGCAGAGCCGGAGTATGGTAGGGCATACGTGCCTCCGGATCGGTCAAGGTTATGCGTTTCATTAATTCCGAGGCATCCGGATTCCCGGGCACAATCGTTCTATGCCCTGACTTGCCCACTCCCAAAGCCTCGTCGCGGTAGATAAATGAAACATCATTTTTCTGCCTGACGCCGCCATGGCAAGCGACACAGTTCTGATTCAGGATGGGCCGAATATCGCGACTGAACTCCACACGATCGCTCGCTCGGACGTGGTCGCTGATAAATCGCCACGCCACTACGCTGCATCCGATAATCAACACTAATAGTGCGACAATGCCGACACAGTGATCGACAATCGCCTTTCGCAACGAAATCATGTTGAATTTGCTTGGCATGCTGAACTAGGCTCAAACCTGAAGTCGTGCAGCGATCCACAGTCGTCTATTAGAGACTAGTCTCCAATCAAAGGAAAGCATTGTCAATCCATTCAACTGATAAACAATCACCAAAATACTCCTATTTAGGGCTCGTCTCTAGCATTGCGATTGCCTAACCGGGGTGGTTCATCGCGGGATTCCAGTTGCCATGCCGACTTCTCGTTACGAATTCTGGCTTCGGAGAATGATTTGGCGACTTCAGCATCCCCCGTGTAGGGAAGTAGTTAGGTTACGAGACCGAAGTTCCCCGCGCTGCCAATTTACACATCGAGGATGGTATAACTGCGACCGACGTCGAACGAAAGCGATTTGACCTGTCGCATGTTGTAAGGTTCCGAGAATACAAAAATGACGCGATTTTTACACTCAGGCTACATCTAATATATGCATTTGAGGTTCTAACAGTGTGGGACTCCCTTCCCCTCCGAATGAGATGCTCCCGCCACGGTAAGGCTTTGCGATCTACGACCCAGGAGCATCGTGTGATGAAATCACTGAATCTCCGCCTGTTTGCAGGACTCCTAATCCTACCTGCGATATTCGCTCGTGCACAAGACGAAAATGGCAACGGGTATCGCCCGTTGGTGCTGAGCGAATCCGTCCTTCCAGAACAATCGACGAATTCTCTGGGCGACCCGCGCATATTCAACCCAGAGTTTTATCGAAAGTTCAATCCCGAGTTAAGTCTCTCGACAGATGCCGAAGCGATGCAGCACTGGGCAAGTCCCAAAACAAACCACTGCGTGAGAGCTTCTTTCTATTTCTCCGCCGCTGACTATATCCAGCGCTACCCTGATCTGGGATTGCATGCCGGAGTCCCTGGCTCCTGTTACAGCGCAATCCAGCAATTTGTCACTTACGGCTTCAATCAGGGACGAATCGGCGCGTTCGACAGCTACCCTGTGATTTTCGATTTCAATTACTACGTGGACGCGGCCAATAACGCCGACTTGAGCAGCCTCTATAACAACGGGGCCCTGGACCGGGTGGACATAGAAATCCACTGGCTCAATCGCGGGATCGCGGAACGCCGGTCCGCTTCGGCTTTTTTCAAGATCAAGGAATATCAGGCGCGCTATCCCGACGTCTCAGAACTGTCACCGGAAAAGGCGCTCTACCAATATGTCACGCAAGGTCAGGCGGAGAGACGCCTTGGCAGAGGAGATTGGGCTAATCCCTCGGAATGGAATGCTCTGGTCGCCAGATCTCAGCGGAGCGTCGTAACGGCTGAACCGAACGATCTGGTGCGGAGGTTTACTGCCGCCAACGGCGAAGAGACCACGGTCATCGTGAAATCGCCGAAGTGGCTCCCCTCGCCGGATGAGCCGCTTCCTGCGACGGCCCGCGTCTGCCAAGTCCCGCCACCAAGCGGCAACAACGATTGGAACACGCTGACCACCTACCTGACGCCCAGCGGCGTCAAATCTGGCTGCGATGTGGTGCAGCTGGCTCCCAACGCTGTTTATCACATGGTGCTGCCGCAGAATGTGCCTCCCAGCCAGAACTACGTGCTCAACCACTGGCCGTATTTGCAAATCGTCAATGCCCAGGACTTTGTGTTTGACGGTAACGGGTCGACGCTTTCCTTCACCGGCTCGACGACCGGCATCGACATCTATAGCAGCCAGCGCGTAGTGGTCGAGAACCTGAGCATCGATTGGGGCAACCCGGTGGACCCGCAACCACTGTGGCGGGGACCTCTGTTTTCCGCGTTCGGCACTATCGTCCTCGATGGATTCGGTTCGGCGCACATTGAGCTCGAAGCCAATACGGCCATCCCGCCCGGTTTCGTTCCGTATATCTATGCTTTCAATCTTTGGGACCGGGAAAAGAACGAAGCTGCGGCCGATGACTACCTGAATACCGGCCCAGGCGATCAGGGCTGCGACATCTATTGCCTAGAAAGCAACGGCGTGCAGGACCCCTCGCAGCAATCGATGTACTTGGAGGACGGCAGCTTGTATCCGGCCTCGAATTCCGCCGGACAGTGGGTGGCCTCGCAACTGGCCGCCTATCCAAACCGCGTCGTCCTCGTGCGCTTTCAGGAGTTCGCCGCGGAGGCCATTCAGGACGACTACATGACCAATGACCTCCAAATCCGCCACACCACGGTTCACACTTCGCCCTACATGGGTATCACCGCCGGCCAGAACGCACGCGGACTGGCGCTGATCGATGTGCATGAAACGCCGAGTCAGGGTCGCCCCATCTCCACCGTTGCCGACGGCACGCACTTCACCGGCATGAGCGGGGATATTGTCGTCGAGCACAGCGACTTCGAGAAGGAAGGCGACGACGTCATGAACATTACCACGGTTTGGGATACGCTGACGGCAGTGAACTCCGCCGACTCTTTCATCATGAGCGGCGGCGACGGCAATCCCAACGCGGGTGACACGTTGGCCTTCTTCGACCAGGAGATGGGTTTCCTTGGCTCCGCGAAAGCGGACTTCATCACCCCCGCAGATTTGCCGCCATGGCCGGTTGGGCCCGTGACCGTCCGGCTGGACTCGGCGCCAAGCTTTCTAAAGCCAGGCATCCACGCTGTGAACATGAACCACGCGCCGTCTCGCGTCTACGTCTCTGACGTCGACATCCACGATAAGCTCGGCCGCGGCATTCTCATCGGCGGCTTTCACATGCTCATCGGCAACTCGCGGTTCCGCAACATCACCGCCACCGCCATCGCCTCCATCATATCCAGCTACTTTGGCGAGAGCGTAGCTTCCTCTGACATCGCTATCCGCGACAACATGATGGAGCACACCAATTACGTGCCCAAGCTTTACCAGTCCAGCACCGATGGCACCAACTATTACCCGAACCGCAACGCCTCCATCGCGTTGTTTGCCGATATCTTCTCGGGTTACAACAATTCCTCGAATGAAGTTACCGGAATCTATCCCGGTTTCCAGCAGATCGAGATCTCCGGCAACAGCTTCGATAGCGCGTCGGGCGCTGGAATCTATCTGACCGGAATAAAAAACACCGAAATCACCCGCGATAGCTTCCTGGGATGTGAGGCGGTGCCTGACGCCGATTCTCTCTATTCTTATTACGGGTCGGAGTCGAAATCGGCCGTAGTGCTTTCGTTCGCAGACACCGTTTCGCTTATAAATGATCGAACGGCCGACACTGCGGAATGCTCAGCGCGAGCGGATGCCGCGTCGAGCGAAGACGTTGGCATCGGGGGCGGGCGGAATCAATCATCTACTGAATCACTTCACCAGTGAGCGGATTGCACGGTGTCAGCAAATGAAGAGGCAGGCGATGCTTTTGCTGTCGGAAATGCCTAAACTACGCGCAAGCGCGACGCGATGATTCCTGCGGAGACACGACTGGATGCAGCGTGTATGTTGCGCGCCAGTTTGGTCAATCTACGAGAACAGGGCAGGACAATCCTCGAGCATGCCAGCTAGTTGCGAGAGAAAGTCCCGACAAACGCCCATGGGGCCAGGAATCGGCCAGAAGGAGGGATCCTTTATGGAGCAGCTTCGATGGGATTGACCTCGGTTGCGGCCTGAGTGAACTGAAACTGTAGGATCCAGATGCTGGAGACGGGCTGCCCATCGACTTGCGCGGGCTTGAATCTCCACTGCTGTGCTGCTTGCAGGGCTACTTTGGCGAAATACTTGCTGGGCCCCGGCGAGTCAAACGTCGCATTCGAAACATGACCGCCTGCATCGACCGTCACCCTTATTTTCACGTTGATACGCCCGCTAATTGACTGACGGGCACTCGGGAGTACGTCGGGTAGAACTCGTTCAGCGACCACACTCTTCACCGCCGCACCATTGGAGCTTTGGATTCCCGGAGCTGGAGCTTGAGGAGGGAACGTGGAGCCTGCGGGCACAGGTTGCTGTTTTTCGGTTGGCGACGATGGCAATGTCTGGCGAGATCGCAGTTGCAGAACTGCAATGAATGCAAGCAGGACGAGCACTGCGGCAATGAGCGCCGTCATGTGGAGTTTGACAGGTACCGTTCTACCGTTGGTTTTGCTAGTCGGATTTGGGAGAGATGGGGCAGATTCGAGAAGAGTTTTGACGTCGCTGAGGGTACATCGGTGCGCCGGGTCTAAGCGCAGACATTTCCGGACAATGTCGGCGAACGGCCTTGGAATGGACTCCGGCACAACCGGTTCCCGCTGTGTTGATCTGTCCCAAACCGGCGGATGCCCGGTCAGGGCTTCAACTAGGGTGACTCCGAGCGACCAGATGTCCGCGGCCGGGAAGATATTCCCAGCGGCGGTTTCTGGCGCGTCATAGACTCCCATTGTCGAAGAGTGTTTGCCAAGTTTGCCGGCTACATGAAGATTGTCTGAAGAAAGCTTCAACTGATCGTCGACGACTAGGATGTTCGATGGCTTGAGATTACCATGCACAAAACCCTCCCCGTGAAGATAGGAAAGCGCGTCGACGACCAGGCCGAGCATCTCTCTGGTCTCCGTGGGCGTGAGTGGCCGATCCTGAAGAATCTGAGAGAGAATCTCTTCAGAATATTCCGTCACTGCGTAGATCTGAGGGGCGCTGTCGACCTGACAGCGTCCGGTGTAAAACAGGCGCATCAGGTGCGGATGAGACAGGTTTGTTGTCATGGCCCAACAAGAGATTTGAGCCTCTGCGTCTCTGGCATCAGCAGGAATGAGCTTGATGGCGGCTTTCTGCGATCGATCCCCCTGCTGCAGTTCCGTGAGGAACACACTACCCCAGGCTGAGCCGCCTAACCATTGGAGGAGGGCAAATCTTCCGTCGATAATTTGTCCTACCCAATCACTGCGAAATACCGGTGTGTTCATGGTGCAACCATTCTAAATACGAGCACGGTGTGTGCCAAAGCCGAGAGTGATAATTCGAGCCGGCACATGGAGTGGTAACAGGTCAAGAAGGGGATGCAAGTGCCGGACTGGATTATAGACTCCCAACTGGGCTTTAATATGGTTCTCTCCTGGTTATGGAAGTTGATCGACTTTCCAGACATTACTCTCGCCTCGGTGGGTTACTTCCGAATTGGCGGCGATCCTCCCGAAATCCAACCGCTGCAGGAGCCTCTCAGGTCATGCTTCAAAAGGGGTGTCGAAAATCGATCGGCGGCAACAGCCTTTTTATACAACCGAACCCTACGAATTTCTGCCATGGCTGTTCGGAAAGCCTTCGCCAATCATGCCTTCTATCTTATTGAAAACCAAAGGCAGACTTGCATGAAAAGAGCTGTTCCAAAACCTAAGGGTTTATGAATGAAGCGATAACGTCCTTTATCGTTCACGGTCTCTGTTGCCAGGCTGTAAGAGGTTTTGGGGGGATTCGGTCTGGATGCCAGTTTTTCATCCATGCGAAGCGGACACTCCTAGGGGGTAATCCAAAGAGAAACTCTGGCGCGCACGCGGAAGCAACCGACGATGGGCACACTTTCGTGTTTTGCTTTGTCAGCTGTTGTTCCTAATCAGTGTGGTGCGGATTGATTTCATCAGTCGGCCTTCACGCGCGGGCGCGTTTGTGTGCTCACCCAATCGCAAATGATCTTGAGAGCAGTCGGTGACATGGTCTCTTCGATGTCGTTGTACTCATTGGGCGAACCGGTTTTGGCGTCCTGCAAGAGATGATTCATCCCAGGCAACTCGATCACGATAGCGTTGGGATTGGTCTTTAAGGCTTCGCGAGCAGCGGCAAGATTTTCCTTTGCCGGCACCTGCACATCCAGTGATCCGTTGAGCGCCAAGACCGGGATCTTCAGCTTGGCCAACGTTGGTGCTGGGTCATAAGCGAGGAAATAACGCTCCCAGGGACGGGCATCATCCTGTGGCAGGGTGCCCGCTTCGTTTGAGTCGATGACCTTATCGGCTACGCCCTTCGCAACGATGGCCTTGGCACGATCAAGCGCAACTGCATCCGAAGGCGCTGAAATGATGGCGTCATACAGCGCCTGATCGAAGAGCTTGCGTTTGGCTATGTAGTCGTCCGGCGCACCGTAGGTTTTTGCTGTCATGGCCGATTGCAGGACGAAGAGCTTATCGCCTCGAATGGTGGGGCCGGCGATCATTACGACAAACGCGACGCTCTCATCTTCCGCAGCGACGGCAGGCGCAATGATGCCACCTTCCGAGTGTCCCAGCACGCCAACATGATGTGGGTCGATCTCCGGCTGGGCCTTGAGCCAAGTTACGGCGGCTTCAGCGTCAGAGGCGAAGTCTACCGTTGTGGCTGCATCGTAGTTGCCGGCGGAACCTCCGACGCCACGCTTATCGTAGCGAAGAACGGCAATGCCCTTACGGCTCAACGCGTCGGCGAGAACGAGAAATATCTTATGGCTCCAGACGTCCTCATCGCGCGTGTTGTGGCCTGTGCCGGAGACCAGAACGACCGCTGGAAACGGTCCCTTCCCATTTGGCACGTTCAACGTTCCGGCAAGCTGATTATGACCGGCTGGATTGTCAAAGCGGACACCCCGCTCACTATAAGGACGTGGCCGGGTCGCGATTGCAGCCTCCTGCGGCCGTTTGTGCTCGACTGGTGCAAGGTCCGCTGCTGCGGCACGTTTCAACACCAGCGGATAAATCTGCTGAAAGGTCAGATTGCCGTTCCACGCCTTTTCCTTCTCATCCCAAACGCCGTCGTAGCTTAGGTTGAGCTTGTTGACTGCAAAGTGCAGTTGCGTGCCATCGGACGATATCTGATCGAAGTCGGTTTCATTTCCGCTGGGGTTGGTCAGATGGCCGCTATAACCAGTGGCAGTCTTTTCTAGGTGTACGCGAACTGTGAACCCGGCGTTTAGTTGGCCCGTCCAATCGCCAGCTACTTCTTGAGCAAGAGCGGTGGCTGCGATAACCAGCATAGATAGGACGACCAGAACGACAGACTTTCGCATGAATACCCTCGCGGATCAATCGATGTTTCGAATCTCAATCGTCTGTACGAAGTATTGCGCTGTGGAGTTCCAACTCATTCTGCCATTGTAGGATGGAGATCCGCTTCTCCTGCTCTCCTCGGCTTGTCACGATTTGCGGAATCGTACCGGCCTCTCCAAAAATGAGTAAGGTCAGGCTAGCGGTGATAGACCCGGAACTCGATATATTCGACGGCGTCGTCCCAT